>Ga0099364_10000965_pt1 | contig 48721 bp, 50 predicted proteins | sample TergutTh196P3_FD_73070 | JGI IMG/M metagenome (GOLD analysis project Ga0099364, IMG submission 73070) | Microcerotermes parvus P3 segment gut microbial communities from Pointe-Noire, Republic of the Congo - Th196 P3 | ecosystem: Host-associated > Arthropoda: Insects > Digestive system > Gut ...
AAGGCGGTTGGCAAGATAGCGCGTATCTACACAGATGGAAACAGTTGCTACACTGAAGTGTTTGCCAGGATAGGGATATCAAAGCTACACAGAATAGCGCCAGGGAAATCCGCACTTATTTGCCTCTCCCACCACACGCCACTTGAGCGTAGCTTTGTTACCGAAACCGCTCCAAGGGGCGCAGGCTGGAATGGAATTTCGTTTCATTCCAGGCTACATGCCCCTCTTCAATCCCGCACTTATACCGATAGCGCGTCTTGCCGCCAGCGCCATGGGCAGCGCATCATCAAGGCGCTCGCCGACTACCGTGAAATGCCCCATTTTGCGGCCATGTCGGGGATGGCGTTTGCCGTATAGGCGCAAGACCAGATTGGGTACGGCATAAAGCGCGTTCCAAGCCGGTTCGCGGATTTTGCCGTCCGCATCAAACCAGATGTCGCCAAGCAAATTGACCATGACGGAAGCCGAATGCGGGCGCGGATCATGCAGAGGCAGACCGCACACCGCGCGCACCTGCTGCTCGTACTGGCTTGCCGTGCAGGCATCCAGCGTGTAATGTCCGCTGTTGTGCGGGCGAGGAGCCATTTCATTTACGAACAGCCGCCCATCGCTTACGAAAAATTCAACCGCCAATACTCCGACATAACCCAGTTTTTCCGCGATATATTCCGCGATAACCCGCGCCTCCTCGGCGAGTAGGGCAGACACCCGCGCCGGAACGATGGAAACATCCAGAATGCCGTTTGTGTGTCGGTTTTCGGCTACCGGAAAACTTTTGACATTCCCGTGCATGTCCCTTGCCAGCACTACGGAAATTTCGCAATCAAGGGCAAGTTTTTTCTCCAGAATCGCAGCTTCGCCATTTAATGCCAGATATGCCGTCATTGTTTCTTCATGGGTTTTTACGACGGCTTGCCCCTTGCCGTCGTAGCCGAAACGGGCAACTTTCAGGATTCCGGGAAACAGGTTATTGTCCGTAGCGATAATGTCGGCCTCGCTCTGGATAGCGGCAAAATCGCCATGCGGAAAGCCGGAATCGAGCAGAAATTGTTTTTCCGTGATGCGGTTCTGGCAGATTGCCACCGCGTTTGCCGAAGGATGCGTCGGCATTCGCTCCTCAAAAAACGCCAGCGTCGCGGCAGGCACGTTCTCAAATTCCGTAGTGACCGCCGCAGAATGGTTGGCGATTTCGGAAAGCGCGTCTAGGTCGTCGTAGGGTGCGACGATGTGGCGATCGGCAATGCGTCCGGCGGGACTTTCCGCATCCGGGTCGAGCGCCCAGACGGTATAGCCCATCTCATGCGCGGCAGCGACGAAAAACCTGCCCAACTGGCCGCCGCCCAGCATGGCAAGCGTGGAAGGAGGAAGGATCATGGTTCTGAAAAGAAAATATGAGGTTGCATTTTAGTGCAAGATTTTCGCCTGGAATGAACGGATAGCGCACTTCAGCCTTCTGTGGTACGTTCAGGCGGAAGCCTTTGTCCACAGGCAATTTCCTGTTTTCAGGATGCCTGCCAGAATTTTTTGATGTTCCGCTTCTTCTTCCGGGGTCGCCCGCAGGACAAAAAGCGACGCATTGGCAGGGTGCGTGAAACGGCGCTTGCTCTCCGAGCGCGAACCGCGCGGCTTGGCTACTGGCGCTTCTTCGGCGAGCAGGCTTTCCTGCCCGCGTGTCATGGCGATATATACATGGGTCAGGAGTTCCGCATCCAGCAACGCGCTGTGCAGGTTGCGATGCTTGTTGTCGACCTGGTATCGCTCGCAGAGCGCGTCAAGACTGTTCCTTTTGCCGGGATGGAGTTCCCGCGCAGTCTTCAGGGTATCCATTACGCTGGCGCAGATTGTTTCGGTCGCGGGCATGTCAAGGCGCGCGAATTCCGAATCCAGAAAACCGATGTCGAACGGGGCGTTATGGATGACCAGTTCCGCGCCCTGAATGAAATTGCACAATTCTTTGGCAATTTGCGCGAATTTGGGCTTGTCTTCCAGAAAATCGTTGTCAATGCCGTGCACCGCCATAGCCCCGGCTTCGATTTCCCGCTCAGGATTCAGGTAAAAATGCAGCCGTCGTCCGGTCAGACGGCGGCTTTGCATCTCTATGCCCGCGATTTCGATGATGCGATGTCCGTGCCTTGGCTCAAGGCCGGTGGTTTCAGTATCGAGGAAAATTTGTCTCATTGGGTGAAAATCGGTTAAAGGTTGAAAAAAATGCTACTGGCGCGGTCTTGGTTTAAGCGCGTACATTTTGCGCGCCTTCGCTGCCCATTCGTCATTCCCGCATACCTGTCCCCGCGCAGGCGGTGAGCGGGAATCCAGCACAGAGCCGAACAAGAGAGGAACCCAAAACAACCTAGGGCAGAAACGTTGCTCCCATGCGGAAACGACAGACGAACGGAAAGGCATTTGGCTGCGCCGCGAGTGGCATCAAAGCGAGTGACCAAACTCTCCCATAAGTGGGAGAGGTGACAACGGCAGGCGGGGTGGGTGTTGCTCCCCTCTCCCACTTGTGGGAGAGGGGTTGGGGGAGAGGGAAGACACTCCGTGACATGCATACTTGTATCAAAATCGCCCTAACTGCGTTGATCTTGCAGGGAATTTCCCTGCCTTGCCAGTTTGTCGGCGCGTTCGTTTTCCGGGATGCCGGCGTGTCCCTTGACCCATATCCATTCTATTTCATGTCGGGCGGCGAGGGAGTCGAGTTCGCGCCAGAGGTCGTCGTTTTTCACCGGCTTTTTGTCGGCGGTTTTCCAGCCGTTCGTCTTCCATTTTTCAATCCATTGGCTGATGCCCTGCTGGACGTAGCGGGAATCCGTATGGACGCGGGCATGCACCGGGCGCTTCAATGCTTCCAATGCGCGGATGACTGCGAGCAATTCCATCCGGTTGTTGGTGGTGTGCGCTTCCCCTCCGCATAGTTCTTTTTCCGCCGCTCCCATGCGAAGCAGCGCGCCCCAGCCGCCTGGGCCGGGATTTCCCCGGCAGGAGCCGTCGGTGAATATATCAACGACTTTCATCCTGTATTTTTCCTGATTCTTCCAGCGAATTTTCCGGGCGGCTTTTGCGGGGTAGGGGGGTGAGCGCCCCGGCGGCGGCAAGCCGCCGGTCGCGCCAGGTGGGCATGATCAGGCGCATTCCGGCTACCCGCTTGATGGCGCGGATGATGTATATGCCTCCCGCAAATCCCCACCAGCGATCTCCTGCCTTTTCCATGAACTGCCAGCGTTTCAGCCATGCCGGGCTTTTGCATGGCGGGACATAGAGACCGAAAATGCCCCGATCAATTTCAAAGCCGAGTAATTGCAGCCAGTCTTTCAGGCGCGATACGGAGAGATAGTCTCCTTCCCAGGGAAAGCCGCCTGGAAAGGGCGGGAGACGGCGGGCAAGACCCCACAGGGAAAACGGATTGAAGCCAATGATGAAGAGCCTGCCTTCGGGGATCAGGATGCGCTCCACTTCGCGCAGAATCTGGTGCGGATCGGAACGAAATTCCAGAATATGCGGCAGGACAACCAGATCAACGCTTTGCGAGGCGATGGGGAGCGCGGTAAATTCGGCGCGAAGGTGCGCGGGCGTACCCGTCCTGTCGCTCAAAATCTGGCGCAGGGGCATCCGGTTATTTGCCAGCAGGTTTCGTTCCGGCATACCCAGTTGCAGCGCGTTGAATCCGAATTCATCGGCGATTGCGTCAGAAAGTTTGACCGCTTCCAGATCGAGCACATACCGACCCTGCGGGGTTTCAAGCCATTCTTGCGGGGAGATTGGCGGCGCGGGCGAGAGGGAAGCGGAATGTGTCATGGGTAAAAATGCTATTTGGCAGGAATGCAGTCTACGCTACGGGCGCTACTCATTTGACCCGAAAACAGAGGTTTATATCGGGCAGAAAGTTTATTATAGCAGGGCAATCGCATTTGCGCCCTGAGAACGAGCCGACACTTGGTTGGGAGTGGTGCCCCGGATGTTCCGGGGATTGCCGCGATTACAGCAAACGATTTTTTTTAAGGGGGAAAACCGATGAGCATCCACTTCGACGATCCGGTAAAACAGGAAATCTGGACGAGGCTTCGCGCATTAAACGATGCCTGGACCAAAGGAAACCCGGATGATCTGGCAGAATTTTTCCATAGCGACATGCTTGCGATAACGCCTACTGACCGGCTGCGCAGGGAAGGGAGGGCGGCCTGTGTTGCCGGATGGAAGGAATTTGCGAGCGCCACGCGCATTCATAGCTGGGAAGAAACCGAGCCTGTGATTCATGTTTACGGCAATTGCGCCGTTGTCGCCTATTACTTCGAGATTTCATTCGATATGGGCGGACAAACCTTTAATACGAGCGGGCGCGACATGTTCTTTTTCGTGCAGGAAGGCAGCAAATGGTGGGCGGTGGCGGATCAGTTTTCACCTTACCCCGGTTGATGGCATTGTTGTATAGAAGTTCCCGTAACTAACGCTTTCTTTCCGTAAGCGGACGAATTATTCGTAGGGGCGCGATAAATCGCGCCCCTACATCCCTGAATTTCCGCCTGCGCCAACATCATGTAAGCGTAGCGAACCCCAACGTCAAGCCATGCGCCAGATAGATGTTGGGGTTCGCGCGAAGCGCTCACCCTAGCCTACCGCGTTTCTCTGAAATGTCGGTGTATCAGCAAAACTCGTATAGCACATCCTGATGCAGATAGGCCAAGCATCCAGAGCCGATCTTGCGCAGATTGATGGGTTCCGGTTGACGAGCCAGATTCCGAATGGGTTTATTGCGTAGCCGCCAAGTTAGCAGCAGACCAACATACTTGACTCGTTTGGAGGCCAGCATTTCGTCCAGCATGGCATACCAATTGTCATTGTTGCGCGAGCCTAGACGCTGGCGTATACGCTGCTCATTTTCTGCGAGCGCTTCCTCGTATTTGGTTTGCTTTTGCTGTTGGAAGCGAATGATTTCCGCTTCGCTCCAACCTTCAGTACGCAGTTTGTTGATTTGTTCATAATAAGCCGAGCCGATCATCGGCGATTGACCGACGGTCAGCGGTTCATGTTCATCAGCCAGGCAGCCAAGCCTCGTATCACAGTCGCACCCGCGTTTTTTGCGCGCCAGGCAGAAGTATTGTTCGCCTTGTTTCAAACAGGCTTTGATACTGCTATCGTCGAGCGGGTAGAGTTGGCGGCGATGCCGTAGGGCGATGGTGTCCAACGCGCTCAGGCTGTCCGAGGAGCAGGCAGGCAGAAACATGTTGATGAATAGGCACATGGGAGAATGAAACTTCTAATGTTACGCAAACCTCTGCCGCATCCGCTCCGCCTCTTCCTTTGTGTCGACGCCAGGCGGCAGGGGGTGGTCAATTTCCAGAACATGAATCCGGTAGCCGTGCCAGAGGGCGCGCAGTTGCTCCAACGATTCAGATTCTTCCAGCGGCGAACGCTCCAACTGACCATAGGCATGAAGAAAAGAAGCGCGATAGGCGTAAAGACCGATGTGGCGCAGCGCCTTCATATCAGGCGGTAAGGTCTCCCGACTTTTTGCGAAGGCATCCCTGGCATAAGGAACAGGGGCGCGGGAAAAATAAAGAGCATTCCCCTGTCGGTCGCAAACTACCTTGACAACATTGGGATTGAAAAATTCCGCCGCGTCGGCAATAGGATGGGCAAGGGTAGCCATGTCCGCGCCGCTATCCGCCAGGGCAGAAGCGGCAGCGTTAATCATATCGGGCGGCAGCGACGGCTCGTCGCCCTGGGCGTTCACTACCAGAGTATCCGGCGGCCAGCCCTTGAAAGCCGCGACTTCCGCAATCCGGTCGGTTCCGCTGGCGTGGTTCTCAGCGGTCAATATGGCTTCATGACCATATTCGGCAGCCGCTTCCAGAATTGCCGGGTGATCGGTGGCGATCAGGATTTCTTCCGCGCCGGATTGTCGCGCGTTCTCGGCGACGCGAATGACCATCGGCCTGCCGCCAAGGTCAATGAGCGGCTTGGCGGGCAGGCGCGTCGACGCGTAACGCGCGGGGATGACAACCTTGAAGGGGATGTCCCGCATGTTATCTGGTTTCTTCCGCAGTCAGGGGACGGGCTTCATCTTCCAGCATGACCGGAATTCCGTCCCTGATAGGAAAGGCCAGTTTGCAGGGCTTGCAAACCAATTCCCGTTCGGCCTGATTGTGCTGTAGTTCCCCCTTGCAAAGGGGGCAGACGAGAATGTCAAGAAGTTTTGTGTCCATAAGAGTTCCTTCAAGGAGTTTTTTTCGCAATCCGGGCGACGACATGCGCGACAAGTTCAGGGGAAATACGCGCCGTGACCGGAAGCGCCCAAGCGTCGGAAAGATTCAAACGAGAGCATTTTACGCCATCTTTTTCGGTCATCATGATGGTCTTGTGAGTCACCCCAACCTGAAGGTTGGGGCTTCCTCGCCACAGATGAGGGGAGCCTTCGCGGCTCCACAAAACAACTGTCTCGCTCACCCCGCCATAAATGGCGAGGCTTCTTCGAGACACGTGGTCAAACAGGAAGTCTTCCAGGGAATAAGGATGATGGTCGGGGAAGGGATGCGGCGTATAGGCAAGGCCAAGATTATCCAGAGTGGCGAAAAAACGCGCCGGATTGCCGATACCCGCCACGGCGTCAAGCGGGCGGCCTTGAAAATCCGCTGCGGGACGACAGTCCGAAGGGTCGGCAAGGCGATAGCAATCGCCCGGCTCCAGACGCATGGCAAAACAGGGTTTTGCCCGCAGGGCTTCCGGTAATTCAGGCGAGCCGTGGGTGACAATCAAATCGGCGCGAAGAAGGCGTGATTGCGGCTCCCGCAACGGCCCGACAGGCATCATCCAGCCGTTGCCAAGCCCGCGCTCGTCAAAGACAACTATTTCCAGATCACGCGCCAGCCGGTAATGCTGCAAACCATCATCGCACAACAGGCAATCGGTTTTTGGGTGCGCGGCAAGAAGCGCCGCCCCGGCGGATGCGCGACAACGCCCGATCCAGACAGGCAAGCCGCTCCGACGGGCAAGTAACAGCGGCTCATCGCCCGTGTCAAGAGGGTCGGAATCAGGCGACACCCGGCAAGGATGAATGGAGTTTTGGGTTAATCTACCGCCGTAGCCCCGGCTGATTATGCCCGGATGCAAGCCTTTTTCACGCAAGGCTTCGGCTAAAGCGAGGACGAGCGGCGTCTTCCCCGTGCCGCCGACAGTCAGATTGCCGATAATGATTACCGGCACAGGCAGGCGTTTTGTTCCAGTTAGTCCGACTCTGTAGCAGAGCCGACGCAAAAAGACTATCGCCGCAAAAATGGCGGCAAAAGGCAACAACGGCAGGAGCGCAGGAGAAAGCCGGGGCGTATGCCAGCGATCATTCAGCCAGACTGAAAAGCGGCGCATAAGGGAAACGGCGCCAGAGCGGTTGCGATTTGTATTCATTGCCGTAAATAGTTGTACTTGTTTCGCAGAGTACGCAGGAGATGGAGAGCCTTGCTCCCGCTTTTAATTACTCGTCATGCGGTAATGACGAGTGTGTTAAAGTACGTGAGCTGGCGCGGCAAACCCTTTCCCCCGACCACTCTCCCACTCGCTTTGATACCACGAGTGGGAGGGGGGAGACAATTCCGCTCCGCCTGATGTTGTTAACTTTCCCATTTATGGCTTTGCCGCAAGTGGGAGAGGGCGCGTAAAACGTGCTCACTTGAACCGAAAACTCCCTACGGCTCGGCGGCAGTCTGGGTGGTGAAGGAAATGCGCGGGTAATTCGCCATTTGCGCGGATTGCATGACATCAACGACGCTTTGATAGGGAGCCTTGGCATCGGCATTGATGACGATCATGGGATCAATCCGGCCTGCCGCCGCGTTTGCCAGCGCCTCGCTGATGAAGCGCGGCTCAGGAGTTTTCAGCGGCATGCCCGCCACGGTGATTTGTCCGTCTGCCGTCACATCCACTTCGATGTTGTTCTTGTCTTCGGCTTGTTCCGCGGCTTCAGCGGACGGAAGATTGATCTCCAGGCTGGCAAACCGCGAGTACGTGTTGGTCAGCATGAGAAAGATGATGAGGACCAAAAACACGTCAATCAGGGGAATCAGGTTGATTTCCGGCTCTTCGCGTCCATATCTTCGACCGAATTTCATAATCGTCAGCTCCCGGATTTGCGCTCGCCTTGCAATACTTCTGCCAGACGAATGGCCTGCTGTTCCATTTCCACAACAAAGCCGTCAATCTTCGCCCGAAAATACCGCCAGAAAATCATGCTGGGAATGGCGATCAAGATACCGAATCCGGCGTTGTAAAGGGCGATGGAAATACCGTGCGCGAGCATTTGCGGGTCGGCGCTGCCCGGCACCTGGGACGCGAACATCTCGATCATCCCGACCACGGTTCCGAACAACCCCATCAGCGGCGCGACGGAAGCGATAGTGCCCAGAGTGGTCAGATTTTGCTCAAGCTGGTATGACACCACCCGTCCGGCTTCCTCAATGGACTCTTTCATCACCTCGCGGGAAGCGTAACGGTTTTTCAGGCCGGCAGCGAGTATCCGACCGAGCGGGGAGTGCGCCTCCAGCGTCTCGACCATGCCTTGATCGATGCCGCCGTTTTTCAATTCGCCCAACACCTTTTGCAGCAGGCCGCCGGGGATGATAAGGTGAGAGCGCAACTTCCAGGAACGCTCCATGATAATCGCCAGCGCGATTACCGACGCGAATAACAGCGGCCAGATCGGCCAGCCTGCATCCTGCACAACCTTGAAAAGATTAAACACACAACCTCCTGAAACATCCAAAATAGCGGGCTATTATAACGACCCTTTCCTGTTTTTTTGTATTCTGTTTTCATGATTTGCGAAGATTTACCAGATTCGTCGTCAGACGCCTCAAATCCTCTCCTGCAATGCGGCGGCCTGCCTGATTTTTCCCGCATTCGGGCGGAACATGCCGAACCCGCGATTTCCGCCCTGCTTCTTGAGTGCCGCGCCTTGATTGATCGCCTGTCCACGTCAGGAGCCGCTGCCTGGGCGGATTTTGTCCTGCCGCTCTCATCAGGGCTGGATCGCCTTGCCTGGGCATGGGGCGTGGTAAGACATCTGCACTCGGTGCAGGATGAGGCTCCCTGGCGGACAGCCCATAACGCGCTGCTGCCGGATGTTTCCCGCTTCTATAGCGAGCTTGGACAAAATCAGACGTTATTTGAAAAATACAAGGCTCTCGCAAACAGCGCGGGTTTCACGGCATTGAAGCCGGAAGAACAGCGGTTTGTGACGAACGAAATCCGAAATTTTCGCCTTTCCGGCGCGGAATTGCAGGCGGCGGAGAAACTTCGCTTCATGGAAATTCGGGAAGAGTTATCCAGCCTTGCGGCGAAGTTTTCGGAAAACCTGCTTGACGCCACCAATGCGTTCAGTCTTTGGGTTACGAATGAATCCGACCTTGCCGGACTGCCGCCGGACATTGTCGCCGCCGCCCGTGAAGCGGCAGGCGTGGCGGGTAAAGAAGGCTGGCAGTTCAGCTTGCAGGCTCCTTCCTATCTCCCTTTCATGCAGTATGCAAAAAACCGCGAATTACGGAAACGCATGTATCGCGCTCATGCTACCCGAGCTTCGGAGTTTTCCGATTCCGGCAGCGATCCGGCATGGAATAATGCGCACCTGCTCGAAAAAATGTTGCTTTTACGACAAGAAGAAGCGGGGCTTTTGGGCTACCGAAATTTTGCGGAAGTCTCCCTGGTCGACAAAATGGCGACTTCTGTAGAAGAAGTATTCGCATTTTTGCGTGATATGGCGGCGCGGGTAAGACCTTTTGCCGAACAGGATATGCGGACATTGCGGGATTTCGCCGCCAGCGAACTGGCTATCAATGACCTGCAACCCTGGGATATTCCTTTTGCGTCAGAAAAGCTGAAGACGGCGCGTTATGCCTTTTCCGAGCAGGAAGCGCGCCGATATTTCAGCGAAGGGAAGGTGCTGGCGGGTCTGTTCAGGGTGGTTAAGCGGTTGTTCGACATAGAGATTGAGGAAGACATCGCTCCGGTTTGGGAAGAAAGCGCGCGCTTTTACCGGATTAGGTCTTCGATGGGCGAATTGTTGGGGCATTTCTACGTAGACCTGTACGCTCGCGCGACAAAGCGGGGCGGGGCGTGGATGGATTCAGCCGTCAGCAGGGGCAGGACGGAAAAAGGCTTGCAAACGCCGGTTGCCTATCTGGTCTGCAATTTTTCCCGACCGGTGGGAGACAAGGAAGCAACCTTTACCCATGCCGAGGTTGAAACCCTGTTTCACGAGGCGGGGCATGGCTTTCATCACCTTTTGACCCAGGTTGACGCCCTGGGCGTTTCCGGGATTGACGGAGTGGAATGGGACGCGGTGGAATTGCCCTCCCAGTTCATGGAAAACTTCTGCTGGGAATGGGAAGTAGCGCGGGAAATGAGCGCGCATGTCGAGACGGGCGAAGCCTTGCCGCGCGAGTTGTTCGACAGGATGTTGCAAGCGAGGAATTTCCAGAGCGGCATGGCGGCGGCGCGACAGCTTGAGTTTGCCCTGTTCGATATGCTGCTGCATACTGATTTTACGCCCGGTAAGGATGATCCGCTCATGCTCTGGCAGGCGGCGCGCAAGGAAGCTGCGGTTTTCCCCCTGCCGGAATGGCATCGTTTTCCCAACAGTTTTGCCCATATCTTTGGCGGAGGCTATGCTGCGGGTTATTATAGTTACAAGTGGGCGGAAGTTCTTTCGGCTGACGCCTACGCCGCCTTTGAGGAGGCGGGAGACCCGCTGGATGCCGCGACCGGAGCGCGTTTTCTTGCCGAAATTCTGGCGGTTGGCGGCAGTCGTCCCGCGCTGGAATCTTTCCTGGCCTTTCGCGGCAGACCGCCTTCGCCGGAAGCATTATTACGCCACAGCGGTATGCAAGATGTTATGATCCGGAATTCCTGATTTACGGAGATAACCATGAAAAAGAGAATTTTGCTTGTCGGTCTTGGCATATTTGTATTCGCTTATGGCGTGAACGCCCAGGTGTACCGCTGGGTAGACCCTGAGACGGGGAGAACCGTCTATTCCGATACCGCGCCGCCGGGCACGGTGAAGGATGTAGTCCGTTCCGGAGCAGCCCGACAGGGGGAAGAAACAGAAGAAGTCCAGCAGCAGTCGTTTGCGACGCAAGAGGCGGCGCGTAAATTCCCTGTCCTGCTATACACTACGCCCGATAGTGAATTGAGCAGTCAGGCGCGCTCGCTGCTTGTCAAGCGCGGCATACCCTTCCGCGAGACCGTGATCCAGACGGAAGACGACGTGAATGCCATGAAGAATCTGACCGGCGACACGACAATTCCCACGCTTTATGTGGGGCGGCAAAGCATACGTGGTTTTGAAGCCGACGCCTTTCATCGCATCCTTGACCTGGCGGGTTATCCCAAATAACGGACAATAGCCTGAAACGTGGTTAGCCGTCATTGAAGAGGCCATGACTCCGATCATCATCAAAGCATCACGGCTCAAATGCGTTTTGCTGCTTATCGTTGCTTTCGGATTTGTTGCGGGAGGAATATTCATGGCGAGAGAAGGAGAAGCCGAGATTGCCTGGATCGGTTGGATGATCATTGTCTTATTTGGAGCGTGCATCTCGTTTTGGGTAAGACAGTTGATTGATTCACGGCCTCGCTTGGTGATAGATGACCAAGGCATTCTGGATCGGACGCTTGGCGTTGGCTTGATCCCTTGGTCAGAAATCACAGGGGCTTACCTGAGTTCAATGCGGGAAAACAGCTTTATCTGCCTGGAAACGCGCAACCCCGAACGCTGGCTGGAACGACTGTCCCCGGTTAAACGGGTAATGACCTATGGGCACAAGGCACTGGGGTTTGCCGCGCTCAATTTGAACTTCGCAGCTACGGATGCAGACCCTTCAGAAGTCCTTGAACTCATCCTGAAGACCATTGCGTCAAGGCAACAAAATCATGGCTAATAATCCGGCTCGTCAGGCAGCAGGCTCATGAAACTTGCGGCCTGGAACGTCAACAGTCTCAAGGTGCGCTTGCCGCACCTTTTGGCTTGGCTGTCGAGCGAGGATGCGCCTGACGTTATCTGTTTACAGGAAATCAAGCTGGAAGACCATAATTTTCCGGTTGCCGCGTTGGAAGAGGCGGGGTACAGAAGCGTATTCGCCGGACAAAAAGCCTTCAATGGCGTTGCCATCATATTCAGACACGAGCTTGGCGAGCCTTGCGATGTGCAAAAAGGCAACCCGTGTTTTCCCGATCCCCAACAGCGACTGCTTGCCGCGACGATTGACGGCATACGGGTCATTTCCGCCTATTTCCCCAATGGCGAAGCCGTCGAGAGCGAAAAATACCTCTACAAGCTCTCCTGGATGAAGGCTCTTCACGAACACTTGACTGATGAATTGCGCCGCTATCCGGCGCTTGCTCTGTGCGGCGACTTCAACATCGCGCCGGAGGATGCCGATATTCACGATCCCCTGCGCTGGTCAGGCGGCATCCTGTGTTCGGATTCGGAACGGCAGGCATTCAGAGGGTTAATCTCGCTGGGACTGGCGGACAGCTTCCGGCTGTTCCCGCAACCGGAGAAAAGTTTTTCCTGGTGGGATTACCGGCAGTGGAGCTTTCATAAAAACCTTGGGCTTCGCATAGACCATATTTTGCTCTCCGAGCAGTTGGCGTCAAGCGCGACTGCTTCCGGCATCAAGCGCGAGCTGCGCGGGTATGAGCGCCCTTCCGACCACGCCCCTGTCTGGACGGAAATAGAACCCGGCGGGCTATAGCACAAAGCGGATTGCGGGGTGCGCGGACAGTTCCCGATAGAGGGCGTCCAGCATTTCTCTTGAAGCGGCGGTGACGGTGCAGGTAAGACCAAGATAGTTGCCGCCAGAGCTGTTGCGTTTTTCCATGCTTTCTTCCGCAAAGCCAGGGTCATGGCGGCGGATGATGCCCAACACAACGGCTTCCAGATTGCTGTCGCTCCTTCCCATGATCTTGAGCGGGAAGGGCGAAGGAAACCGGAGCAGGGTATCAGGCGAGGGATCGGACGGCATGGGCTTTACGACGAAAACCAGAGCCTTATGCTATCAATAATGCGGGAGAACCATCCGCCCGGCGCAATGTCTTCCAGGGCTTGCACCGGAAACTCGCCATAAGGCTGTCCGGCCAGGGAAAGGGTCAACGTGCCGACTTCCTGCCCTTTTTTCACCGGAGCCATGAGCGGCTGGAGGGAAATGAGTTTCGCTTCCAGTTTGTCGTTGCCTTTTGGCACGGCAATGATGAAATCGTGCGGAAACCCGACATTGACCATGCTTTTGTTCCCTTTCCAGACCCGGAATGAGGAGACGTTCTGTCCGCCTGCATAAAGACGCTGCGCCTCAAAGAATTGATAGCCCCAGTTAAGGAGCTTCAATGATTCGCTCGCCCTTGTCCGTTCGGAGTCAGCGCCCAAAAGCACGGAGACAAGCCTTCTTTCCCCGCGTTTGGCGGAGGCGATCAGGCAGTAGCCCGCAGTCTTGGTAAAGCCGGTTTTCATGCCGTCCACGCCTGCGTCCTTCAGCCATAGCAGGCTGTTGCGATTGGGCTGGCTGATGTTGTTGTAGCGAAATTCCTTCTGCGAGTAGTAGCGCGCGTATTCTTCCGGAAAGTCACGGATCAGGGCGACGGCAAGCAGGACAAGATCATCCGCCGTGGAGACATGCGCCGGATCGGGCAGGCCCGTGGCATTCACGAAATTGGTGTTTTTCATGCCGAGCCGCGCCGCTTCGCGGTTCATAAGTTGCGCGAAATTCTCTTCGCTGCCGGAAATGGCTTCGGCAAGCGCGACAGAAGCATCGTTACCGGACTGCACGATCATGCCCATGAGCAAATCCCTGACCGGCACGGAATCGCCCTCCTTGATGAACATTCTTGAGCCGCCGGTTCGCCATGCTTTTTCAGAAACCTTGACAGGACTATCCAGTTTCAGCGTGTTCTGACGCAGGGCGGAGAAGGCGAGATAGGCCGTCATCAGTTTGGTAAGCGAAGCCGGGGCGTTTTGTTCGTCCGGTTTTTCGGCGGTCAGGATCTGCCCGGATGGAAATTCCGCCAGAACCCAGGATGTTGCCGCCACTGCGGGCGGTGCGGGGAAGAAAGCCTGCGCTCGCAGCGGTAGCGAGAGGAAAATCAGTAAGAGACAGAAGCAGGGCAGGAAGCGTCGGATCATTTTGCAGGCCTGAAGCGTGAAAAACGCGAGATTATACCCGGCGGTGCGCCGGAGCGAAGATTTACATTGCGCAGGCTGCTTGCCGCTATACTTATGTGCAGCAAGAAATTAGCTACAGGCATTCATGCCTGTAGCTCAAAATGAACAAGGAAGGGGTTTGCATCCCCTCCCTTGTTGCTACGGTCGAAACCCCGGCCTTCAGGCCGGGGTTCCGACCTCCGCGCCGCCCTGAAGGGCGGGGTTTCAAACCGGAGTTAGTTTTACGATGAGTTTTTTGACTGTTGACACATCTACCCGCAGAAACCGCATTGTGGCGCGTGTGGGTTTGTTGCTTCTGGCGATCATTTTGCTTATCGGCGGATTGCTTTTCGTCTGGCGGCTGGCGTTCGGCCCTCTGGTGGATGTCTGGCGAAGCCGCGACTGGCCGACTGTCCCGGCCAGGATAGAGGCAGTCCGGCTGACAAGCGGGATGGAGGGGCGGCAACTGGCAGTGCGTTACCGTTATGATTTCGCGGGACGAGCGTACCATTCCGACAGCTACGGCCTGTACCGCTGGCGCGCGGATTCGGCGGCGCTTGAAGAGGCTTACGCCGAACTGTTGTATGCTGAGCATATGCGGGCGTGGGTGAATCCGCACGATCCTACTGAGGCGTTGCTGAATCGCGACATTTCCTGGCCGGTCATGGTGATGGCGATTCCTGCTTTCTGCATGTTTTTCCTAGGGGCGGCGCTACTGTGGGCGGCGCTGGTGTCCGCGCGCGATTTCCTGCGGGAAAGGAGGGTTTTTTGGACAGGCTTGAGATAGGCGGTATGCGCTGTGCAACAAAGCGCGGATATTCTGTTGTTTTTTTGATTTTTTTTGCATGAAGGGTGGAAATTTATTTTAAAAAACAGTTTACATGGCTGTTGGTTATGGATAGCATTTAAAGTAGATTATCGTTAATTGTCGTAACTGACTGTTTCTAACGGAGATTTTGGAGGCAACAGTGGCAGTAAATCTTTCTCTCAATCAAAAGGCTCGCCCCTTGCTGGGGCTGGACATCAGTTCGTCCGCCGTCAAGCTGGTCGAATTGTCCATTTCCGGGCGCAATGACTATCGCGTAGAGCGCTACGTGATAGAGACATTGCCCAAGGACGCGGTAGTGGATGGCAACATTGCCGACCCGGATGCCGTGCAGCATTCCATCAAGCAGGCTTGGAAGCGGATGGGTTCTTCCATCAGAAACGTTGCGGTTGCGCTTCCGACGACTGCCATAATCTCCAAGAAAATCAGGGTTCCTTCGGGGCTTCGCGAAGACGAGCTTGAAGGTCTGGTGGAGTCCGAGGCTGCTCAAAATATCCCGTTTTCCATTGATGAAGTCAGTCTGGATTTTCGTGTTCTGGGGCCTGTTCCCGGCAGCGCGGATGAAGAAGAGGTATTGATCGTCGCTACCAGACGGGATCGCGTGGAAGATCGGGTCGCGGTCATTGAGGCGGTCGGTTTGAGTGCGGTTGTGGTTGATGTCGAGTCCCACGCGGCTCTTGCGGCTTCGGAGCTGATCACAAGCCAGTTGCGGGGAATCAGTTCCTCGTCGGTTGTGGCGTTGGTGGATATCGGCATGAACGTTCTGCGTTTTTCGGTGCTGAAAAACAATGTTCCGATCTATTCCCGCGAGCAGGCTTTTGGCGGCGGTCAGTTGACCCAGGATGTAGCCCGCCGTTTCGGAATGGGCTATACGGAAGCGGAGACGAGCAAACGTTCCGGCAACTTGCCGGATGAATATGCATCCGACCTGCTACCGCAATTCACCGAGAACCTGACGTTGGAAGTGGCGCGTTCGTTGCAGTTCTTTTTTACCACCACGCAATATTCCAGCGTTGATCGTATTGTTCTTGCCGGCGGTTGCGCCGCGATACCGGGAATTGCGGAGCAGGTAGCCGGGCGCACCCAGGTGGAGACCGTCCTTGCCAATCCTTTTGCGGGGATGTCCATTGCCGACAGGATTCGCGCCGACCAGTTGCAGAGAGAGGCTCCTGCGCTTCTGGTGGCTTGCGGTCTGGCGCTGCGCCGTTTCGATGAAACTGCGCCGGTCAGCAAGGCATGTGTCAACCTTCTGCCCTACAGGGAAGAACAGTTGCAGGGACGGAGAAAGCAGTTCTATCTTCATGCGGGGCTCGCTGTTTTGGCAGGTGTGGCTATTGTTGTTTTGGGATACCTTGTTAATGCTTCCGCCCTGCAAAGCCAGCTGCTTGCCAATCAGTTCCTGCAAGACGAAATCAACGTTTCCAAGAAGGTGGTTGCAGAAATCAATGATATCCGCGCGCGAACCCAAGCTCTTCTGGGGCGTAAAAACGCGATTGAGACCCTGCAAAAAGACAGGGGCGACACAGTTCATTTGTTCAACGAACTGGTAGGCAAAATGCCGGAGAGCGTATATCTGACGTCCTTGAGGCAGCGGGGACAGGAGATTGTAGTGAGCGGCGTTACTCAATCCCAGGCGCGTGTTTCCGAATTTATGCGTAACATCAGCGCTTCTCCCTGGCTTGGAAGTCCGCGGCTGAACGAAGTCAAGGGCGAATTAAGGGGGCAGCGCAGGTTTGCCACTTTTTCCCTCAGGTTTTCCATGGAATCCAATCCTGAAGCGGCTGTTGCAGAGGAGAATGCTTCGCTGGAAGAGATAGTCGCGGAAAGCCATAACACGGACAACGTTGAGGAGGCCGGACAATGAGCAAGCAGCTGAACTTTAAACAGATCGCAGATGATTTCTCGTCCCTGAAAAGCAAGGATCCGGGCGTCTGGTTGCCGATACCGCGTTATTTCATGTTGTTCGTCTTCTGTGTTGCCGTGGTTGGGCTGGGCTGTGCCGCCCTCTGGTACGGGCAATGGGAGGAGTTGGAAGCAGCTGCTGCCGAGGAACAGAGGTTAAGAGGCGAATGGCTGGAGAGCAAGAAAGCTGCCGCCAGTCTTGAGCTTTACCGGCTGCAGCTGGCCGAGATTGACCGTTCCTTTGGCGCGCTTTTGAAGCAGTTGCCCAACCGTTCCGAGGTTGAAAACTTGCTGATTGAAGTCAATCAGGCGGGTATGGGGCGCGGCTTGCAATTTGAGCTGTTCAAGCCGGAAGCCGAGCAGATCAAGGATTTTTATGCGGAATTGCCGATTAGCGTCAAGGTTATCGGCAGTTACGATGACTTGGGCGCATTCGCGACCGATATTGCCCGACTGCCGCGCATTGTCACCTTGAACGACATTGATCTTGCCAAGGAGCCGAAATCGGGACAATTGACCATGAGCATGAAGCTAAAGACTTTCCGTTATCTGGACGCGGATGAGATGACGCCTAAGACACCACCTCAGGGGGGCAGGATATGAACACACGCAGATTAATTTTGACGATACCTGCTGCTGCGCTGTTGCTGCTCTCAGCATGCAGTCCGCTTGACGATGTCCAGGAATGGATGAAAGCGGAAAGCCAAAATATCCGTCCTTCCATTCCGGCGCTGCCCAAGGCTGTTGAGTATCGGACGGTGGTTTTTGATGCTTTGGGGCGTCTTGATCCTTTTGATACCACCCGCCTGGATCCAAGTTCTCAAGGGTTTGGCGTTGCGGAAGAGATGAATGAGTTATTGCAAGCCCGCCTACTTCGCAACAATGTTCTTGAAAAATATCCGTTGGAATCCATGGAGTTGATCGGCATCATGAACATCAACAGGCAACAGCTTGCCGCCATCAAGGTGGACAACATTGTCCAGCAGGTCAAGGTGGGAGATTACATCGGTCTTGATTTCGGTTTGGTTACCGCGATCAGGGATACTGAAATCACCCTTAATGAAAAGGTGGAAGACCTGGCTGACGGCATTTTGACGGATCGAATGGCCACACTGTATTTGCAGACTAAGGAGGAAGGAAGATGAATGCGATCAAGATAAACAAGGCGCTGCTGGTTGCAGCCTTGCTGCTGGTTGCGCCGTTATCGGTATCCGCGCAGGCGGATGATTCGGCATCGGCGGAGAAGAACGCCATTACCGCTGTCAATGTTGCGCCGCAAGGCAACGCTATTTTCTTCAAGATTGACTTGAGTTCGCCAGCGGCGGATTTGCCGACGATTTTTTCGGTTGCCAATCCGCCCCGGATTGTGATGGACTTTACCGACGTGGAAAACGCGTTGGGTTTGAACCGGCGGGACGTGAAGCAAGGCGACTTGACCAGCTTCAACGTCATTACCGTGGGCGATCGAACCCGGGTATTGCTCAATCTGGTGCGAGCCATGCAGCATGAGGTGCGCCAAGAGGGTAATTCGCTGCTTGTCACCTTGACGCCTCTTCCTGGAGTCGCATTGACGGAGAAATCTTCCACATTCGTGACGGAGAGCGTACATGGCGCTCATACCGTTCGTGATGTTTCCTTCCGGCGCGGTCAGGACGGCGAAGGTCGCATTCTGGTGGAGTTGTCCGATAGCGGCACCGGGATCAACATTCGTCAACAGGGTAATGCCTTGGTGGTGGATTTCCTGAAGACTTCCCTGCCTGAAAACCTGCGTCGCAGGATGGACGTGACCGATTTCGCCACCCCGGTGACCAATATCGTTACCGAGAGCAAGGGCGCCAATGTGCAGATGACCATAACGCCTCGCGGTCTGTGGGAGCACAATGCCTATCAGGTGGATAATCAGTTTGTGATTGAGGTCACGGCCATTGTCGAAGACCCCACCAAGCTGGTGCAGAGCCAGAAGATTGGTTACCAGGGGCCAAGGATCAGCATTAATTACCAGAATGGCGATGTGCGCGCGTTGTTGCGTTTGATGGCGGAAGAGCTGGATCTTAATGCTGTTATCAGCGAGACTGTTACCGGCACGACCACTCTGGTGTTGAAGGATGTGCCCGCAGATCAGGTAATTGACATCATCTTCCAGCAAAAAGGTCTGGACATGAGAAAGAACGGCAATGTCATCATGATTGCCCCGCGCGACGAGATTGACACGCGTGAGAAGCTCATGTACGAGTCCTTGCAGACCAAGGAAGACCTTGAGCCGTTGGTGACCGAGACCTTCCAGTTGAATTATCACAACGTCAAGGATTTCAGCGCGATTCTGAACAACAGGGATCAGAGCATCTTGTCCAAGCGCGGCAGTGTCGTTACTGATCCTCGCTCCAACATGCTCTTCGTGCAGGATATTCCGAGCCGTCTGGACGCGCTGCGCCGGATGATCGCCCTGACTGACATACCCAAGCGGCAGGTGATGATCGAGGCTCGGATTGTGGAGGCGACGGAGTGGTTTGCCAAGAGCCTGGGGATGCGGTTGGGCGTGTTCAATTCCAAGTGGATTCCTGGTCGTGGCTGGTACGGCATTGGGGGGGATAACATTCAAACCAGCAGGAACTACTACCAAGATGGCAGATTAGCGGAATTAGGCGCAGAATATCGCGCTGCCTATGCTGCCTATAGTGCGAACCCGACCCCAGAAAACCAATTGGCGCTGAGTTATGCCCGCGCGGATTACAATATGGGCAGGAACATATACAATCCGTATGGTGGTGTGGAAGGTACACCGGAGATGCCCGGCCTGAATCAGGTGAACCTGCCAGCTGGCGGATTATCCGGGCCGATCTCCGGAAACACGACACTGGATCCATCGCTGTTCTCCTTCTTGGTGTCCAACTCTGCGGGAACGCGGATGCTGAATCTGGAAATCTCCGCCATCGAAGCGGATAACCAGGGCAAGGTCATTTCCTCGCCGCGCATTCTGACAACCGATCAGGAAGAAGCAGTAATCGAGCAGGGTGTGGAAATTCCCTATCAGGAAGCCAGCAGTTCCGGCGCGACTTCGGTCAGCTTCAAGAAGGCGGTGATGTCGCTTCGGGTAATTCCGCGCATCACTCCGGATGGCAGGGTGTCCATGAACATCAAGGTGAATCAGGACTCCAAGGGCGCGGACGTGCCGGGCGGCGTCTCGATCAATACCAAGAAGGTGGAAACCACAGCCCTTGTGGAGAACGGCGGCACGATCGTGATCGGCGGCATTTACGAGATGGCCAGCAGCAACCGAGTTGACAAGGTTCCGCTTCTGGGTGATCTCCCGGTGGTCGGATACCTGTTCAAGACCACGGGCAAGCAGATTGACAAGCGCGAATTGCTGGTCTTCATCACCCCTAGAATTGTGAGCGAAAGCCTCACGGTTTCCAACTGATTCGGCTACCCTCTGAAAAGGGCGGGATTTCCCCGCCCTTTTTGTTGCTTATAGTGGTTCCTGTAAATGACTCCTGTGAATAAAGCTACTCAAACCCCTGCTGCGGGGTACCTTTGTGGAAGGGGGGCTTTGCATCGTGCCAGGAGCCAGACCAAGCCCCCTTTTTAAAGGGGGTGCCCGCAAGGGCGGGGGGTTGCAGGTAGTGATTCTTATAGTGCGCCTTTTATATAGAGCTGTTCGTGAATAAAGGCACTATCAAATTTTTTGCTCGCCTTTCCCACTCGCGGCGAAGCCAAAAAGACAATTATTCACAGGAATGACCGTATGCAGTTTGAACTGAAACAATGCGACGACCAAGCCCGGCGCGGGGTAATGACTGTTACACGCGGGCGGGTGGAGACTCCGGCTTTCATGCCGGTAGGCACTTATGGAACGGTCAAGGGCATGACCCCGGCGGCGCTGCTGGAAACCGGCGCGCAAATCTGCCTGGGCAATACCTTTCATCTCTGGTTAAGACCCGGCTTGGAAGTAATCCGCCGTTTTGGCGGCTTGCATCGCTTCATGGGCTGGGATCAGACTATACTGACCGATTCCGGCGGTTTTCAGGTGTTTTCTCTGGGCGCGATGCGGAAAATCAGCCCGGAAGGAGTGCGGTTCGCCTCTCCGATTGACGGCGCAAAACTGTTTTTGACGCCGGAAATCTCGATGGAAATCCAGCGCGCGCTGGATGCGGACATCGTCATGATCTTTGATGAATGCACGCCCTATCCGGCGGACTTTGCCGCAGCGGCGGCCTCAATGCGTCTTTCGCTGGACTGGGCGAGACGCTCCAAAATGGCGCATGAAAGACAAGACAACCCGAATGCCTTGTTCGGCATCGTGCAGGGCGGCATGTTCGAGGCCTTGAGGGACGAATCATTGGCGGGGCTTCTTGACATCGGCTTTGACGGCATGGCGATTGGCGGCCTTTCCGTGGGCGAACCTAAGGAAGACATGAATCGTATCCTTGCCCATATTACGCCTTCTCTTCCGGCGGAAAAGCCCCGTTATCTGATGGGTGTGGGAACCCCGGAAGACCTGGTCAAGGCTGTGGGAGAGGGCATTGACATGTTCGATTGCGTAATGCCGACCAGAAACGCGAGGAATGGCCATTTATTTACCCGCTATGGCGATATTCGCATAAAGAACGCCTGTCACCGCATGGATGAGCGTCCCTTGGATGAACGCTGTCCTTGCCCGGTCTGTCGGCGTTTCAGCCGCGCTTATCTGCATCACCTCTTCCGCGCCGGAGAAATACTCTCTTCCATCCTGAATACCACCCATAATCTCTTTTACTACCAGATGCTGATGGCGGAAATGAGGTCTGCCATCGAAGCCAAGGATTTCGCCGGATTTACCGAACGCTTTTACCGGGATCGGAATAGCGTGGATGAGTGCAGTAGCGCGCCTTGACCGCGCGAAAAGAGTGCGCCCTGTCAAGCAAGCCTCGCACGCGCGGAGCGCCCCAAGGCGGTTGTGAACAATTCAGGATCGCCCAGGATCATGGCGCGGTTTTTGGCTCGGGTAATAGCGGTATAAATGAGTTCACGAGTCAGGATTGGGGTGTCATGTCCCGGCAGAACAAGGGCGACGCTGCCGAATTCCGAACCTTGCGCCTTATGCGCGGTAAGCGCAAAGGCGCTTTCAAATTCCGGCAGGCGGGCGATGTCCAGATAACGCCAGCCGCCGCGATCGGGAAAGCAGGCTTTAAGACGTGATGAGCCGCGCTTTGCGTCAGGCTGGGGCAGGAGAATGCCGGTATCGCCGTTATAAAGGCGAGTGTCATGGTCGTTTCTGGTAATCATCACCGCTTGTCCGGGGTAGAAATTTTCCGCGTTATGGCGAAACGCATTATTGCGGGAGATAAAAAAGCGGTTCAGATGTGAATTGATGGCAAGCGCGCCGCGCTCGCCTTCGCGCAGGACGGCGAGGACACGAAATTCGTTCAACGCGTCGAACAAGGGCAGGGGAGAATCGCCGGGACGCCATGCGGCAAACGCGCTCCGCCAGACGGCAAAGCCATCCGCCAGACTCTGCAATGCCTGCGCCGAGAGGGCAGACCCCGTCTCATTGAGCCAGTATAGATCGTCGCCGGAAGCGGCAGCCTGTGCCGCTTCATCATCTCCGCTTGCCAGCGCGGCAATCAGGGAACCCAGCGGAGAATCCGGGGAGAAGCGATAATTTTGTTCGAGTTGAATCACCGCGTCCCGCAAGGCTTCTGTTTCCGTGAGAGCGGCAAACACATTGCCAGCCTCCACTGCGGGCAACTGCGCCTTGTCGCCGATCAGGATCAGGCGGGCAGAGTCTGGAATGACCGCAGAAAGCTGCTCGGCCAGGATTATGTCGAGCATCGAGACTTCATCCACAATGACAAGATCAAACGGTATGGGATTGCCGGAATGATGACGGGGAGGAAGTCCGTCGGCGGAAATGCCAAGGAGACGATGCAGGGTGAATGTTTCTGTCGGCAGTAGTATTTCAGGCGGTAGCTCCGTTGCAGCCCGCATGAGCGACTCCTGCATCCGCGCGGCTGCCTTGCCGGTTGGCGCGGCGAGCGCCACGCGAAGATCAGGGGTTTCGGCAAGCAGGCAGGCGAGCAGGCGGGCGATTGTGTAGGTCTTGCCTGTGCCCGGGCCGCCGGAAAGAATGACAAGTTGCCGATCGAGCGCGAGCGTTATGGCCTTTCTCTGCGCGTGATGTTCGGCATCGGGGAAAAGCCGCTCCAGCATGGCGAGCGCCGTGCCTGGCGAAGGGGTAGGCGAGACGCGATTTTTGGCGGCAAGGGAAGCGGCGAATTCCTTTTCGGCGACAAAGTAGCGAGTCAGATAGAGGTTGCCGGATTGATCCAACACGAACGGCTTGCCGTCGTTATTCGCCAGCAGATCGGACAGGGAGAGAACCTTAGCTTCCGGTTCCGTCAGTCTTATAGAGGTTTTGCCTTCCTGTTCCGCCAGCGCGAGCCTGTAGCCAGCTTGCCATGCCGCGTCCTTTCCTTCCGCATTGGCCCATCTGCGGCATTGGTCGGCGAAGGCATGGGCAAATGCGTAGGCGCCGGAATACATGGCGGGCGTGCTATGGGCGGGGGCGTTGCGGCGGAAGGACAATGCCCTCAATGCCCAATTCACGCATTTTCTTGCGCGCCGCCTCGGCTTCAGCTTGGGTTTTGAAGGGGCCGACCTGGATGCGGGTTTCCAAAGTGGAAGGAATGCCATGTAGGGTGAGTTTGGCGTGGATTTCCTCGGCGCGCTGAAAATTGGCAAAGACGCCTGCCTGTACGACATATACGGGCGCGGGCGGTTGCGGCACAGGCGGCGGGGTACGAACAACAGGCGGCGGCTGGAGCGGTTGCGGCTCCGGCTCTTGCTCCGGAGCGGTAAATTCCGGCTTGACGACGCCGGGTAACTGGGGTACGGGGCGCGGGTCGGCGGGTCGTGGCGTCGGCGATCGTGTTGTTGCCGCCGGACGCTCTGGCGGCGCAGGTTCAGGAGCGGGAACCGGCTGGACAGATGGCGTTTCCGGCGGAGTCTCCGGCGGGGAAGGCGGAATTTCCGGCGGCTCGGGCGGTATCTCCGTCGGGGAAGATTGGTCGTCATCATCGTCAGGGATAAACGGTAACCCCGATCCTGACCGCTCTGTGTCTTCAGGGCTGGGCGGAGTGACAGGCTGGACAGGCAGGCGCTGCGGCACGGGTACGACATCAGGGAATGGCGGCGGGCCGCTTTCCTCGGGAGCGCCGCTGAACTTGTCGAATAGGAAAAGCAGGCCAAGCAGGCCGACTATCAGTACTGCCGCAATGGTCAAACGGCGGACAATGACATTTCGCTGTTCGGCCTCATGGTCGGCGTCGGCAGGTGAATTGGACAAAGGGTCTTCTCTCTTCATGATGTTTTCCCTTCCTTGCTTTTCATCAGCGACACGACCAAATCAGACTCAGCGCGCGAGATGCCGCAACGCTCGGAGATAGTCAACGCGTCGTGTCCCAGAATAGCCATCTGCATGGCTTCCTTGTACAACGGAGAAGAATTTTGCGCGACCTGGGCAATTTGCAGGGTGTCGCGCAATAATTCCATTTCGTCGCGGAGCATGGCAAAAGAGCCGCGCAGGGTTTCCACCTCTTCCCTTGTTTCTTGCAGTTCCCTGCTTACCCCGTCCATGAAAGTCTTTTGCCCGAATCCACCTTCGGAGGCGGGAGCCGGAGCAGGAGCCGCGCTCCTGGAGACGGAGGCCAGAAGCTCCCGGCGCTTGGAAGACAGAGGGGGTTTGGCATAGACGAGCGGCAATTCGTTATTTTCTCCGGTTGCAGGGGCGGCGTCGGCAGAGCCAGCCGACGCCGCCAGGACAGGCTCGTCACGCGCAGCCGCTGCGGGCGGTGAAGGCGGCCTGATCCGCCCCAGTCTCCACATTTTCCAGAGAAGCCAGCCCATGTAGAGGGCAATGATCACCGTCAAGGCCACCAGAATTTCTCGCCAGTCCGGAAAATGCGCCGTCCAGTTCATTCCATCAGAATCCCTGTGAGTACTGGATGCCCAAAATATGCCCGTTGGTGTTGTAGTCGCCGCGCAGACGCGGGCCGCCCGAATCGTAATCCAGGCGCGGTTTCTTCGCCCATTGGTAAGCATATCCGAAGTCAAGGGCGGACGCCTTGCCGAAGCGGTATTGCGCGCCAAGGGAAAACCAGAGGCGATGCGAGTTGGGCAGGAGGGCAAGCCGTTGGGAATCGGTGATTGGGCTGCGATCATAGGCAAGCCCGAATCTTGTTTTCCAGTGGTTGTTCCAGGCGTAGGCCGCGCCCCAGGAGAGCCGCCAGCTATCGCGGTCGTATTCGTCCATTGATCGCCAGCGGGCGTAGGAAAAGTCGCCCATCGCCTCCCAATTCTCGGAGATCTGCTGCCAGACCGAGAAGGAGAGAACGCCCGGCGTCCTAAAACGACCATAGTCATTGACGCCGGGAAAGGCGCTTGGCAAAGCAGGCGAGCAGTATTTCATGCCGGACTGGTACGCAAGCCCAAGCCGCATGGAAGGGGAGAGGGTGAGAATCGCGCCCGCATCCCAGCCCCAGGCGCTATCGGAATCCCGCGCGCCTTCCTGCGCTACTTTCAGGCGGATTTTCCGGTAATCAAGGCCGAAGCCCAAGGAAAGACGGTCGGACACGCGATAGGCGATAGCCGGATTGAAATTGAGGCTGTCAAACTCCGTTCTGACGAACTGGTTTCGTCCGAGCCAGTTGTCGTTGTAGCCAGGGTCAAGGCTGTAGGGGGAATATATCCCCAGTCCTAACGACCAGGCATCGGAAATCGGCCAGGCAAGATAAGCGTGGGGCAGGGTTTGCCGCTGCCCGGCCTGTCCGCTTTCGTCGCCTGCAAGGCCAGCGCTTTCGCGATCATTGAAGCTGTAACGATGCCGCCGCCCGGTAGCGACCGGGGAGAACAGGGTTCCTTCCAGCAGGGTCAAACCTGCCGGGTTGTAGCGCAACACGCTGGCGTTATCCGCTACTGCGGCAGCTCCCGCATATGCGACTCCCAGGCCGCTGGCGTTTTTCCCCGCGTCAAGACCGCTTGCGTTTGCCGGAGCGGCAAGGGCGAGCGTCATAAGGAGGAGCAGAAGCGAGGGTTTGAGTTGGGCAGGCATCTGGCTGGCGGAAAAATGTTGGCGGGAGAATCGCGGCAAAGACATGATGATTCTACGCATTTTCCGGCGATACGTCGCGCTTATTCCCCATATCGTCAATGGCAACGTAGGTGAGTGTTGCTTCCGTTACCTTTACCGTGATCGGGTTTTGCGGACGCCGCTCCGCAAAGACTTCCACCGATACCGTAAGCGAAGTCTTTCCGACCGAGAGGATATGCGCGTAGAAGCTCACCACATCGCCCGAAGAAACAGGTTGCTGGAAACGGAAGGAATTGACCGCGATTGTTGCGACGCGCCCGCGCGCCCGGCGCATGGCTACGACGGCTCCCGCAATGTCTACATGCGCCATGATCCAGCCGCCGAAGATGTCGCCGAACATATTTTCGTCTTTCGGCATGGGTACAAGCCGCAAGGCGGGCTGGCCGGAAGGAAGGGAAACAGGGGCGTCAATCATGAGATTCTCCTTTTGGGGCGGTAAATAACGCTCATTTTATCGCGCCCAACAACCCCCATGCGCCAATTTGGCTTCGCCGGGCAGCGCCTTTGCGCACTACGACTAAGGCCTGGACGATGTGCGCGACCCGGCACACGAGCATAACATTTCTGGATTATTTTGTAACAATGCCCATGTTACCGCATTCTGCTTGACAAGGAGCGTCGCCATGCTATAATCGCCCTTTTCCAGACGCGGGGTAGAGCAGTTGGCAGCTCGTCGGGCTCATAACCCGGAGGTCGCAGGTTCAAGTCCTGCCCCCGCATCCATTTGCATAGCGCCGGTCAGCCCGGCGCTTTTGATTTCCGCAACTTGTCAGCCTGACTACGCTCCCATGAAACCGACCGATATCACGAATAGCTTTGAAGCGTATGGTGGCGATGCGCCGGAATTGATGCCGGAAGATTTTTTTCGCGCGCGGCATTGCGCCAATATGCGAGATGTCAGTCGGGAAACATTGGCGGCGGCAGTACGGGAAAAGCAGGGAAAACAGCGGGTATCCATCATGCTGGATGTTGCCGTTATCGCTTTTTTCAAGGAGAAGTCCGGCGCGCGCGGATACCAGACGCTTATCAATCAGGCGCTCCACGACGCAATGCGACAGGAAAAGGTGGAAACCACGCTAAGGCGAGTCATTCGGGAAGAATTACGGTCGGCCAGTCATGGTTGACCGTTGCATTCCGCTGCCATCATCCGTTAGAGCATTTTCGATTCAAGCGCATACACTTTTCCCCAAGAGCAAGGTCGGCGCAGGCAGGCCTCTCCCCCAGACCCTCTCCCACAAGTGGGAGAGGGGAGAAATGCACTTCCTCTCACGGCATAGCCGTCAGTCATATCTCGCACACTCTAATTCACTATTCCAGCGAAGGTGGGAATCCAAGGCTTGTAGGTTGGTGTGAGCAGAACGCGAACCGCAACGGCCTTCGCGAACCAATTGCGGAAGCGCATAATCACATGAATGGAGCGTCTGCAGCTCCATGATTATGTTATAATAAAAATTTGTTTTCGCAGCGACAACATATTGGAGTATTCCATGAATATACCAAACCGTGAACAACTCATGATTTCTACCCTAAAGGCATTGGAAACGCTCGGCGGCTCCGGCAGCATTGAGGAGATTGCGAATACGGTCATTCAGGCTCTAAACCTGCCGGAAAGCATCACTTCACAGCTACACAACCCAGAAAAATCTAGCTGCACCGAAGTGGAGTACCGCCTATATTGGGCACGAACCTATCTCAAGAACTATGGCTGGCTGGATAATTCCGAGCGTGGCGTTTGGGCACTTACCCCAAAGTATCAGCTAGGGCAAAAGATTGATATTGACTCTATCGTACAATCAGTGAGAAGTAAATCTTCTTCCCGGACAAAGAAAAAGCAGACAAATCAATCAGTTGAAGAAGACATTCTTCCATCTTTTGCTGAGGAAATAGAAGCTGGCTGGAAAAAAACGTTACATCAAAAACTGCTTCAAATGAAACCAGATGCCTTCGAGCGTCTTGCCAAGCGTTTTTTGCGGGAAAGTGGCTTTGTGCAGATGGAAGTTACCGGATGCTCCGGTGATGGCGGTATCGACGGCAAAGGCATCATCAAGCTGCAAAATGTGTTGAGCTATCACGTTGTCTTGCAATGTAAACGCTATAAAGAAAGTGTTGGCGCGGGAGCCATCCGGGATTTTCGCGGGGCTATGATTGGCAGAGCCGACAAAGGGCTTTTCATAACTACTAGCACATTTACCCGAGACGCTATTAGAGAAGCCACCCGCGATGGAGCATCGCCCATTGACCTAATTGATGGAGAAAGGCTTATGGAGATGCTCAAACAGCTCCGCCTTGGTGTGCATGTCCGCATGGTGGAAGAGGTAGGTGTGGATGACGCTTGGTTTGAAAGCATATGATTCTCACCCATACCGATCACGGGAAAACGATACTCATCCTTTGATCGTTCCGCCGGTGTGTTCAAAGCGGGGGTCGAAGGCGTCCCGAACCGCGTCGGCAAAGAGATTGGCGGCAAGCACAAGGACAAACATGAAAGAGAAAGCGGCGGCCAATGACCACCAGACCGCCGGTTCGCGGGAAAGCTCCATTCTGGCGTTGTTGATCATCGTGCCGAAACTCGTCGTGGCGGGGTCGACGCCAATCCCTACATAAGAAAGCACGGCTTCCGCCAGCACCAGCGCGGAAAAATCCATGACCAGCGCGATAATGACAATGTGCATGAGGTTGGGCAGGATGTGGCGGATGATGATGCGCCCGGAAGGCACGCCGAAGGCGCGCGCGGCCTCGATGTATTCCAGTTCGCGCAGTTTCAGGGTTTCGCCGCGCAAAAGACGGGCAAGCGAAGTCCAGGTTGTTACGCCCAGAATCAAACAGAGCGCGAGCAGGCGAAGATCGGCGCGCTCCGCCGCCGTGGAAAACCATTCGGGATGAGTGTCAATTACGACCTGCATCATCAGCACAGCGGCGGCAATCAGGAGCACGCCGGGAATGGAATTGAGCACGGTGTAGATGTACTGGATGATGTCGTCAATCCAGCCGCGAAAGTAGCCTGCGGCAATGCCAAGGAGCACGGCGATCGGCAGCATGACAAGAGTCGTGACCAGGCCGATTATGAGCGCGGTGCGGACGCTTTTCAATGCCTGATAGAGCACATCCTGCCCTACCTTGTCCGTCCCTAGCGCATGATAGCCGTCGGTCAGGAAAAAGAGGGGCAGAAAGATCAGGGCAATGCCGCACAAGGCCGCCAACATGCCTTGCCAGGCAAAGCCGGGATATTTTGTCCGCAAGGTATGTCTAAAGACAATGAACAGGACGGCGGATAGGATGAGGGCAAGGAAAATGCCGGTCATGAGGCGCGTTAAGATGTCCGCCATTTTGTCGCTCTCGTCATCCAGATGCGCGCCGCCGTGGGCGAGGCGGGGATAAATACGGGCGATGCCTGTCGGCGACTCCACGCTTTCCATGGCATAAAGCCGGGTGGCGAAGGGGGCGGAGTAAGTCTTTTCGTGTTGGGTTCGCAAGGGGTGAAGAAGATAATCCAGGACTGAGATGACTTCCACGCCATAGCGGATTTCCGCGTTCTCTTCGGCATCCGGCACGGACGGCAGGGCTTCGCGGTAGTGGAGAGAATCAAGGAGTCCCACCAGCAGAAAGGCGGCAAGCACGGTTGCCGTGCCTGTGGCAACGGGATTCCTGGCGAGCTTTGCCCAGCCGCGAGCAAGATGGATGACTCGCATGGAACGCAGGCCAAAAACCAGGGCGGCAAAACAGAGCAGCCACAGCAGGATATCAGACCAGAGGAAAACGACCTGAATAGACATTATGCAAATCGTATGCGTGGATCAACGAGGGTGTAGGAAAAATCGGTGAGTATCAGCCCCAGAATGTAGAGGACGGAACCGATGAAAACCATGGCGCGAACGACGGAAAAATCCTGCGCGTTGATGGCGTCAATGGTGTAGCTGCCAAGACCGGGAATGCCGAAGAACGATTCCATCAGGAGCGAACCCATGAACAGGGAGGGGATGACGACCACGACGCCGGTCAAAATCGGGATCATCGCGTTTTTCAGGAGATGCCGGAAGAAGATGGCGGTTTCCGGCAGTCCTCTGGCGCGGGCGGCGCGGATGTATTCCTTGTTCGTTTCTTCGAGAAAGATGGTGCGATACCAGCGGACATTCGCCCCGATACCGCTGACTACGCCGATGGCGACCGGCAGGATCACGAAGCGCCATCCGTCCAGTCCGTCGCCGAATCCGGAGATGGGGACGAGCAACAGGATTTTGGCAAACAGATATTGTCCGCCGATGATGTAGAAAAGGCCGGAGATGGACATCAGCGCGACGGCAAGGGCAACGCCCCAGAAGTCCAGTCTTGTCGCGCGAAAAAAGGCGAGGAAAAGCGCAAGGGTGACAGCGACGGCGATACCGATCATGAAGGTCGGCAGGGCTATCAGGAGCGAAGGCATCATCCGTGTCCTGATTTCGCGGGCTATGTCGCGTCCGTCTTCGGCGGCGCCGAAGTCGCCGATGAACATCCGCGCCGATTTGGCGAAGAAAATGGTCTGCGTCGCCTTTTCCAGTCCGGTCGCCTGCCCGTTCCAGACGAGCGGCAAGTGGTAGCCGCGCTCATGTTTCCAGTTTTCAATGGCTTCCGCAGTGACCCGTTTTACGCCCAGTTGCATCCGCGCCATGTCGTCAGGGGTGTTGACCATGAAGAACAACGCGAACGTCAACAGGTTGACCCCCAACAGAATGGGGATTGCGTAGGCAAGGCGGCGCAGAAGATAGGCGAGCATCGGATACGGGCTTGATCGTCGCTGTATTCACAGGGACTACTGTATTTACGGGAATGAGATTATAGTCAGTCCGTCTGATAGCGGGGGTGATAAGGGCCGTACAAAATGCCATGTCTTGCCGGATTGGCATAGAGTAGTTGAAAGCCCGCCGTATGAGCCAGCCGGAGCGTTGACTGCTCGGAAATGGAATGGACGATTTGGTGCATGATCGCGTTGAACAGCATACCAAGCAAGCCGCTACTGTTGTTTTGGTTGCTGCTATCGGCGACATATACGCTGCCTTCCCAAAGCTGCTGTCCGCTTCTGAGATCAACAAGCCTGGCGGCAGCGCCGACTTCGACCGCGCTTTCAATCAGGCGATAAGAAACGCCGTAGCGTTCAATGGTGATATATAAAGCTGTGTCCGCGCCGAAAATTTCGCGTAGTTTCGGGAGCGGCAAGGCATGCGCTTCATCGGCGACGGTGATTCCGTTCTGGCGGAAGGTTTCAGCCGTGACCGCGACCGGCAGCACGTAGTAGCCCGATTCCGCCAAAGGCAAGGTTGTCGTGGAAAGAAATTCATACGAGGCGGCAATTTCCAGCGAACGATTGACCGGCGGCAGTACCAGAATGGAGCGCGGGGCGCTTTGTCGAAAGGCGGTGTAATCATAATCCGCGCGCTGATTAGTAGCGCATGCGGACATGAGGAACGCGATTCCTGCCAGCAGGAGCAAACGATAACGCGGCAGGAATTTGATCGGAAAGAAGCGGGCAGGCATGGGATTTCCCTTAATTCTTTTGATTGAGGAGACGATCCATGAATGCGGCTGCTTCAGGAAAACGCTGTTTTTCCAGAGTGAAACATTCGATGGCGCGGGCATCATTGCCCGTTTCCGCATACAGCATCCCCAGATGTGCGTAGAAACCCGGGGGAGGCGCACTGTCGGTAGCTTTGATTTTTTCCAGATCGCGTTCAAGGGCTGCGATTTGCGCTTCCGGCGATGTCCCGTCGCCCTTCAACCAGGCGAGAGTTTGCGCCTGGTAACTTTCCCACTGATATAGCGGTCTTTCGCTTGTTGTGCCGGCGCAGCCGATTAGGATGCAAGCGAGCGCCAGAACAGCGACATGGTGAAATTTGAGCATTATTGCTGCCTGTCTGTTACCGAGGTTGCCATTCGCCGCTGTTCATGGCTTCTACCATGCGGTCGACCGCTTCGCGGATTGCAAGGTCGAGCACTTTTCCGTTCAGGGTGGAGTCATAACTTGCCGTGCCGCCGAAACCTACGACTTCACGATTGGAAAGCCGGTATTCACCCGCGCCCTGGAGCGCATAGACGACTTCCGAGGTACGAATGTCGACGATGTTGATACTGACCTTGGCGTAGGCCACCTGCTCCTTGCCGCGTCCCAGAATGCCGAAAAGCTGACGGTCGCCTGTTTCCTTGCGCCCGAACTCAGTAACATCGCCTGTTACAAGGTAGGCAGCGCCTTTCAAGGCTTGCGCCTCATTCCTGATACCGGCTTCCTGTCTCGCTTCTTCCATGTTGTCCCGATCAAGCACAGTAAAGCGGTTGCTCTGTTGCATCTGGGTGATGAGAATTGTTTTGGCCTGACTGCCCAGCCGATCTACTCCGTCCGAAAAGATGCCGCGCATGAAACTGGAACGGTTGTCGAATTTGCCGACGGCAATAAGAGTGCGAGCGCCGCTATAAGGAACGCTTGCCGCCTGCGGTTTGGCGGCAGATAACGCCTGATGGCTTTCTGTCGCGCAACCGGCGAGAAAGACGGCGAAAAGGGCAGCGGCAAGGATGGAAGTGTTTTTCATATGGCTTTCACCGGATTATCGGGTTAAATCAAGACCGTATAAGGATAACACGCTTCCCAACCTGATAACATTTTGCGTAAATCGCGCCGGACTGAATCTTTTTCTGCGGCTCGTATACAATCTCCCGCTTTCCCATTAATCGCCTTGCCCGACCATGATACGTACCCGTTTCGCTCCCAGTCCCACCGGCTTTCTGCACATCGGCGGCGCGCGCACCGCTCTTTTTGCCTGGGCTTATGCGCGCCGCCACGGCGGCAGGTTCATCCTCCGCATCGAAGATACCGACATCGAACGCTCCACGCCGGAAGCGGTACAGGCGATTTTTGACGGAATGACATGGCTCGGACTGGAGCACGACGAAGGCCCGTTCTTTCAGATGCAGCGCATGGAGCGTTACAAGGCGGTAATCAAAGAGATGCTGGCGGCAGGCACGGCATACCCCTGTTACATGTCGCCCGCCGAACTGGAAGCCTTGCGCGAGGGACAACGCGCAAGAGGAGAAAAACCGCGCTACGACGGACGCTGGCGCCCGGAAGCGGACAAGCCGGAATGCCCGCCGGACATCAAGCCGGTCATTCGCTTCAAAAATCCGCAAGACGGCGTTGTCGTCTGGAACGATCTCGTCAAGGGGAAGATCGAAATTGCCAACAGCGAACTGGATGATCTCGTAATCGCCCGCGCCGACGGCACGCCAACATACAATTTTTGCGTGGTGGTGGATGATTGGGATATGGGCATTACCCATGTGATTCGCGGCGACGACCATGTCAACAACACCCCGCGTCAGATCAATATCCTGAGAGCATTGGGCGCTGCCGTGCCGGAGTACGCGCATCTTTCCATGATTCTGGGCGATGACGGCACAAAACTCTCCAAACGGCATGGCGCGGTATCGGTTATGCAGTTTGACGCCGACGGTTTTTTGCCGGAAGCGGTCATCAACTATCTGGCGCGGCTTGGCTGGTCGCATGGCGACGATGAAATTTTTACGCTTGAGCAATTTATCGCCTGGTTTGACTTGACAAGCGTAATCCCCTCCGCCGCTCAGTTCAACACCGAAAAACTCCTCTGGCTGAACCAGCATTACATGAAAAAAATGGGCGCGTCCGCGCTTGCGCCAAAAATCGCCGAACGCCTGCGCTTCCAAAACATCAACCCTGAATCCGGCCCTGACCTTGAGGCGGCAATTTCGCTATATGTCGAACGCTGTCATACCTTGAACGCGCTAAGAGACGCGCTCCTGCCTTTTTATAGTGAAGTAACGCCTGATGCGGCCTTGCTGGCGCAGTATCTTTCCGACGCGGCGCGTCCTGCCCTCTCTGAATTTGCGGCTGCGCTGGAAACAGTGGAATGGAGCGCGGCAGCCATCGGCGCGACACTAAAAGACATTTTGAAACGGCACGGCCTCAAAATGCCCCAGCTTGCCATGCCCCTGCGGGTGATTCTGCTGGGCGCTGCCGAAACCCCTTCCGTAGATGCGGTAATCGCCCTGCTCGGCAGGGAGCGTGTCCTGACACGCCTTGCGAGCATGACAGGGTAAACTCATGTCCGTGCCCGACCGTCCGCATAACATTTCGGAGTAATCTCATGATTGAAGTCAAAGGCAAACACAATACGGCCTTGTGCTATTGCGGGGAGCTGGAACCGGAGGCGATGAAGCAGATCAAGGCGGTTTGCGACCGCGAGGAATTCGCGGATAGCCGGATTAGGATCATGCCGGATGTTCACGCCGGAAAGGGTTGCACCATCGGCACGACGATGACCATCACCGACAAGGTTGTGCCGGGCATGGTCGGCGTCGACATTGGCTGCGGCATGGAAACCGCGCGCCTTGCCGAACGCAATCTGGATTTTGAAAAACTCGACCGCCTGATTCGGGCGGAAATTCCGTCCGGGCGCGGCATCCGCAAAAAACATCATCCGTTGAATTCCGAAATTGATCTGGACAGGTTGCGCTGCGCCGACCGTGTAAAGATAGATCGCGCCCGATTGAGCATCGGCACTTTGGGCGGCGGCAATCATTTCATCGAGATAGGCCGCGCCGATGACGGAACCCTGTATCTGGTTGTGCATTCAGGCAGCCGCCATCTTGGGCAGGAAGTCGCCAATTTGTATCAGGATGAAGCCTGTAAGCGTTTATCAGGCTCTGCCAAAAAAACAGTGCGAGACGCCATCGCCGCCTTGCAAGCGAAGGGGCGGGAACACGAAATCGAAGAAACGCTCCAACGCCTGCAATCCGGCGCGGGCATTCCCAAAGACCTCTCCTATGCTTCAGGTAAATTGTTTGACGATTACATGCACGACATGCGGCTTGTCCAGCGTTTTGCGACATTGAACCGGCGGGCGATGACCGAGGTCATTCTGAGCGGGATGAATCTTACCGAAACGGATCGCTTTACCACCATCCACAATTACATTGACACGGAAGCGATGATCTTGCGGAAAGGCTCCGTTTCCGCCAAATCGGGGGAACATCTCCTGATTCCGATCAACATGCGCGACGGCAGTCTGATCTGCGTGGGCAAGGGTAACGCAGAGTGGAACTACTCCGCGCCGCACGGAGCAGGGCGGTTGATGAGCCGCACCAAGGCGTTCAACACGTTGTCCATGGATGAATTCAAGTCCGAGATGGAAGGTATTTTTTCCACCTCGATTCATCGTAAAACGCTGGATGAATCGCCAATGGCCTACAAGAGCATGGATGAGATTCTTTCGCGCATCCGCCCGACGGTGGATGTAATCGAAAGAATCAGAACTGCATACAACTTCAAGGCAAGCGAATAGGACAATTGCCTACAGGTTTTATCCGGCGGAAAAGCGGCGCGGGAATGACGGGCTACAAACTCCCTTCCCGCAGGCGGGAAGGGAGATATTGCGTTATATGCTGAAATGGGAAATGCGATCCCGCAGCGTGTGCGCCAGTTGTTTAAGCCCTGAGGCGAATTGCGCCGATTCCTTCGCGCTGCTGCTGTTCTGGTCGGCCATTGCCGCGATCGTTTCGATGTTGCCGGAAATTGCGGCAATCGCATCCGCCTGCTCCGTAAGCGAGCGCGAAATGGCATTGACCGCCGTTGTCACCTGATTGGCGCTCTCGCGGATGCTGGCGATGCTTTCGCCGGCATGTCCGGCATAGGAAACGCCTTCCTCTACCTGATTAACCCCGGCTTCCATGCTGGCAACGGCATTGGTCGTGCCGTCAATTATGCGGACAATCAAGGCGCTGATTTCCTGCGTTGAGCTTGAGGTGTGCTCGGCCAGCTTTCTCACTTCGTCGGCGACAACGGCAAAGCCGCGCCCGTGCTCTCCGGCGCGCGCGGCTTCAATCGCCGCGTTCAGCGCCAACAGATTTGTCTGTTCGGCAATCGCGCGGATTACATCAACGATCCTGGAAATGGCCTTGGATTCATGCTCCAGCATGCGCACGATGTCAGAGGCGGAGCGCACGGTGTCGGCAACGCCCATCATGCTGTCCGCAGCCTGCTGGATAACCGTTGAGACGCGATTGGAATCGGTCGAGGTCTGGTTCGCCTGCCTGGCGCTATCGGAAATATGGGCGATATTGGCGTTCAGTTCCCCGATGCTGGAAGTCATTGTCGAGGCGGAATCGCTTTGTTGCTCCGATTGCTTGGCGACTTCGTTGGCGGTGTTGAGCAACAGATCGGAATCGTCAGCCAGTTTTTGCGCCGCCTTCTGGATGTCGCTCAACGCCGAGCGCATCTTGTCGGCCATGACGCGGGTGGCTGTCAGAAGCTGACCCACTTCGTCCTCGCCGCGACTGGGTATCGCAATCGCCAGATTGCCCTCGGCAATCTGTTCCATTGCGCCTACAGCCACCGCCAATGGCCTTGATATCCAGCGGCGCGAAGTGGCGAAAGAGACGACTGACAACAACAAGCAAAGACTGATGACCCCGAAAATCAGGTAATTACGAATTCGCGTCGCTTCCGCAGTCATCTCCTGGTAATCCAGACTGGCGACGACAATCCAGTTCCATTGCGGAAAGATGTCGAACACCCCGATTTTTTCGCGCGCGGCGGCTCCTCCGGAGTCGGGATTGGCAAACCAATATGACAATATGCCGCTTTTCCGTTCGATGATGGCGCGGATATAGGCAAGACCATTCACGTCTTTTTCTTCGTAAAGGTTTTTTCCTTCAAGCGTCGGATGCACGATCAGCATTCCCGGCTCCCTCCCGGCGTCGACAACATACATGTAGCCGCTCTCGCCGAGCGTGACCTCAAGGACTTTCTGCCGCAACGAAGCCAGTTCGGCGGTAAAGTCAAGGCCGACGAAAAACGCGCCGACAATCGCGCCGGAAGCATCCTGCATCGGAATGTAATGGGTCATGTAATCGCGCTTGAAAAGGTTTGCCCTGCCGGTAAATGTGTTATTCGCCAGCAACGCGGCGTGAGCGGGGTGGCTGGGATCAAGCCTTGTGCCGATGGCGCGCTCGCCGCTTTCGTTTTTAAGCGATGTGGTTATGCGGATAAAATCGCCGCCGTCACGCGCGAAAATGGTGGCGACAGCGCCGCTTATCGCGGTGAAACGATCCACAATGTCGAAATTCAGGTTCAGCGTGTCGCCGTCGGCTCTCAGCGCAGGCGTGTCCGCGCCCGATACGGCGATGCGTTGCGTTGTATCGAGCGTGTATCTCTGAGGCAGAGAGCCTTTCAGGACTTCCCCTATGCGAACAACATTTCTTTCCAGCTCGTTGTTATAGACCTGGATCATGCTCAATGTCTGACGGTTGATTTGTCGCACCGTCGCGGTGTTGTTATCAACGATGATTCCGGTCATCCATACTGACAGCCAGACGATGGCGGCAATCAACAGCGTAACCAACGCAGCGGATTGGACAACGCTAAGTTTGGTCGCAATGGACCAGTTATTGAAAGACGGTATCGGCATCGCAATGGTCTCCCGTTGATAGTTCAAGGCAGGGGCGTGAGCGAGCGACCCCCGGCATTGTATTTTGCTTGAAATTGAAGGAATGGTAAACGCCAAAACCCCGCCAAACATGGGTTTGGTCGGTTTTGTATGACGTTAGCTTGTGTGTGTGTGTGTGTGTGTGTGTGTGTGTGTGTGTGTGTGCAAAAATCAGGCCAGAGCCAGTCTTATCAAAGACTTTTTTGACCACGCGTCTCGAAGAAGCACCAATCTTCAGGTTGGCGCGGCTCACGAATTTTCTTGCCGACATTGCGTTCACCTCACAATCCACCATCTCAGCATACCCTGAATATAAATCAAACGCAAGCGTCGTATGCGCGGCTTGGAAGGCGCAATGTTGGCGCTCGCGTTTGGCTCGCCCCAGCCCGGATCAAGCCATGACTTCCTGATCGTCAATCGTAGTATTCATGTTTCCTTCTTGAATGATCCCTTCTATGCCTTTCCTCGCGCCTTTCCTGCCAATCCGAGTATTCGCGCTTGTGGCCTTTTTTGAATGCCCTTGCGCTTATACGATCAGTAAAATATCCCTCCGGCTTTTGCTGCGCGTCATAAGCGGCAAAGGCGCATACCGCGATTAGCATCACAGCCGCAAGCCAGGCACGGTTATGTCGGACAATGCTCGGCCCCGGCCCCGCGATTCTTCCGGTCAACATGGTCAAAGCCAGATTCCGCCTGCGAATTATGGAAAAGCCAAGCACGAGAACCATGTGGATAACCCCCACGGCTATCAGCGCCTCGCCAATTTCTTCGTGTACTTCCTCCATCCACCACGGCCAGTCATTCCAGGTAAGATAGCCGCTGGCGCAGGCTACCGCCGTCAGGATGAAGAGTATGAGAGTGGCCGCAGCCATCGAGGCATTCTGTAGCGCGCCGAGCATGGAATTTCGGTTCGTTTGCGCCTCGCCTGTTCCGGAAAAGATGTTCAGCAAACCCTTGATTCTGCCGAACAGCGAACTTAGCCGCGCCTGCGACGGGCCAAACAGCCCATAGGCGATGCGAAACAGCAACAAGCCAGCCATGCTGTAGCCAAACGTGACGTGCAGGCTAAGCCATGAATCGCGCTCCGAAGTCGCCCATGCGCCGAAAAAACACACCGCAAACAGGACATGAAACATCCGTACCGGTGCGTCTACCATTAATCTGCCCGAGCCAACGGATTCAGGGGCGGGGGTTTTCATTTCGCCGGATTGCGTCATAATCATCTCCTACAAAGGGCGTATTTGCGCCTTGGACAATCCCTGTGGAACAGCTGGCATCATTAAAACGCGCCTGCTCCTTCGGGGCAGTGTCGCCCGCCCAGGTAATGCCGCTTAACAACAGCGTGCAAACAATTGCGCACCCGGTCAAAAATCTGTTCAAAATTTTGTTGCTCATGAGTATTGCTCCGTTTTGATAAACAAAGCGGCATTTTGAACTGCAAGACCTGAATCTCCCCTGAACCCGAAATTCATCCTCCATTCAGCTTTGTTCCGCTAAATTTATGTTTCTTTTTCTAAAACGGAGTTCATGCAATGAAACCATTTCTTTCTTTTCGACGGCTTTTTGCCGTATGTTTTATGCTGCTCGCCCTGCCGGTATTGGCGCAAAGCGGGCAGGGTTTGGGGCGCGAAGCTGCCAGAACCGGCGACATCATGCCGATGGAGCTGGTTTTGCAGCGGGCGCAGAAAGTCGCCCCCGGCAAGGTGCTGGAAGTGGAGCTGGAGCGAAAGCGCGGAACGTCGGTCTACGCGATCAAGCTCCTGCGCGATAACGGCACAGTATCCAAACTATACTTCGACGCATGGGACGGCGCGTTGCTGGACAACCGCCGCCAACAGGCGAAAAAGAAGCATGATTGGGTGCGCGAAGCGGTCAGGGCGGGCGAAATCATGCCATTGGAGCTGATTGTGCGGCAGGTGGAAAAAGCAGCTCTCGGCAGGATTCTGGAAATTGAACTGGAGCGAGAGCGCGGAATGTGGGTGTATGAAGTCAAGCTCTTGCGTGATAACGGCGCGTTGTCCAAACTATACTTCGACGCGCGGGATGGATATTTGCTTGACGGCAGGCAACAACGAGACCGCCGCGACGAGGAGTATCAGGAGGACTATTGATGCGACTGTTGCTGGTTGAAGACGAGCGGACATTGCGGCAACAGCTTCTGCTTGCCCTGAAACACGCCGGTTACGCCGTGGACGAGGCGGATAACGGGCAGGAGGCGTTGTTTCTGGGCGATACCGAAAACTACGACGCGGTCATTCTGGACCTGGGTCTGCCCGGCATGGACGGCTTCTCTGTCCTGAAACGCTGGCGGGCGGGCAAGCGCATCATGCCGGTGCTGATTTTGACCGCGCGGGACGGTTGGCATGAAAAAGTGGAAGGCATTGACGCGGGCGCGGACGACTATCTGGTAAAACCCTTTCGGATAGAAGAATTGCTGGCCAGAATACGCGCGCTGATAAGGCGCTCCCAGGGATTGGCTTCGCCCCTGCTCGAATGTCGCGGCATCGTTCTGGACACCCGCGACAGCAAGGTGACAGTGGATGGATGGCCAATCGTCCTGACCGGGCATGAATTCATGGTGCTGGATTATCTGATGCATCGTCCGGGCGTCATTGTCTCCCGCACGGAACTTACCGAACATATCTATGCCCAGGATTTCGACCGCGACTCGAACACCATCGAAGTCTTCATTGCCCGCTTGCGTAAAAAACTGCCGCCCGACGCCATCAAAACCGTGCGCGGACTCGGCTATCAACTGGTTGTGGAGCCTTGACCATGAAACTGCCGCTTATGCGGGACAGCATACGCTGGCGTCTGGCTCTGGCCACGGCCGCTACTATGTGCGTCGCCCTGTTCCTGACAGGTTTGGTATTGCATAAGCTGTTTCACGATCATGTGGCGCGGCAATTGGCACAGACGCTGGAAATACGGCTTGACCAAGTGACCGCCGAGTTTGAAACGGACGAAGACGGCATGCCGCGTATCGAGCAGGATCAACTGAATGACCCGCTCTGGCAGCAACCTTATTCCGGCCTGTACTGGCAGGTAGACCGGATACAGTCCGCGCAGCAGAACGCAAATGAGACCGGTGTGCTACGCTCCCGTTCGTTATGGGACGCCACGCTCGCCATTCCGCCGGATGCGCTGGCTGATGGGCGCACACGTCGCCATGAAATTCCGGGGCCGAACCAGCAAACCCTGATGGCGCTGGAGCGCGCCGTCTATACGGATGAGTTCAATCAGTGGCGTTTGATAGTCGCCGCCAGCATGGCAAATTTAGAACAAGTCGAACAGGCTGTCGCCGAATTTTCCGGGTTGCTGGTCTTGTCTCTGGGCGTCATGTTTGTACTGTTCATGCTGGCGGCCATCCTGCAAATTCATGTGGGGCTTGCTCCCCTGCGCCGCCTGCGAGCCGCCCTGTTGCGGATTCGACACGGCAAGGCGCAACAACTGCCGGGGCGTTATCCGCAGGAAGTACAGCCTCTGGTGGATGATTTCAATCAGGTTTTGAGCCGCAATGCCGAAATTGTTTCCCGCTCCCGCTATCAGACCGGCAATCTGGCGCACGCCATAAAGACCCCGCTGGCCGTTCTGCAACAGGCAGGGGAACTTGCCCTGCAAGCCCCGGAGACTGAAGGGCTTGCCCAACTGCTGTTGGAGCAGGTCGAAATTGCCGGACGGCAGGTAAATTGGCATCTGGCGCGTTCCCGCGCCATTGCTGCGGGCGCGCCCGGTCATGCGACTCCCATTGCCCCGGTTCTTGTCTCTCTGACGCGGGCAATGAGTATGGTATATGCCGAGCGCGGCATCGAAATAGATTGGAAGCCGCCTGCCCCGACAACGATTTTCGCCGGAGAAATAGAGGACTTGCAGGAAATGCTGGGCAACCTGCTGGACAATGCCTGCAAGTGGGCCAGGAGCAAAGTCGTAATCGAAATCGCCTGCCAGTCCACAGAACTCATCATTGATATTGGGGATGACGGCCCCGGCATTTTGCCGGAAGTCATGAATGCGGCGTTGTCGCGCGGCGTTCGCCTGGACGAGTCTATTCCGGGCAGCGGCCTTGGTCTCTCGATTGTCACCGAACTTGCGACGCTCTATCGCGGCAGGCTTCTGTTTTCATCCTCGCCAAACCTGGGAGGATTGCAGGCTCGCCTCGTCCTGCCATCCGTCCCATACGGGACGGACGATTCCGCCAATGGCTCAACTGTAAGGTAGTGTCGGCAAGATAAGAGCCTGGGGTGAGCGGAACGAACCCGAACCTACCGGGTTCCAGTAGGGGTGTGCCGGAAATGTTCTTTCTGGATTCAGGGGAATTATTATTTCCCGTGTTTAGGCATGTTTTTGTTCCTTGTCTTTCTGTAGAATAAATACGTGGCAAAAAAAGGCAGAACCAGAAGGGCAAGATAGACGCTTACAAAAAACAATATATTTATAGGGCTATCCCAAAAAAAGATATAAGTTACATACCCATACGCAAGAAAAGAAACAGCAGTAACAGCTATATGGAACAGTATGATTTTATAATCAAGGAACATCAATAATATGAACAGACCTACCATATGCGTGCCAAAAATGACAAAAATATTTGTCCATACCATCTCCCCGCCATGCCCAAAAGCCTGATCCGGTAGAATCATTGCCAAAATGAAAATCAGAAATTTATTCATTGCAAGTCTCAGAGTCGCGTCATTAATGGTTGAATTTGATGAATATCAAATAATTGATCCACATAAAGAGAATATGGTAGACCCCGCTACGCAGCCGGTGGCGGACACGCAGTTCAGCATGGTGAATAGATTGCGTTTTTCCTTGTCTTTCTTGAACAAAAAATACAGGAATAGCACAAATGATACATATGATTGCATCTCAAACACGAATGTAAGGTTTGTTGCGGCATAGCCGCCTCCTAATCTATTCATCATCAACATGGCTAAAAAGACACATTGCAGGTTGATTATGAACATGACGAAGATATGTATCTTATCAACTTTCATTTGCGAGTCTTCATTGATGAATAATCTGTACCCGCTCCATTTCTCTGCTCACACCTTTGGGGCGTAAAAGCAGAGCCGGAAGCAAGCGCCGCATTTCCACTTGTTATCATGACAGACAGCCCTGTGCAAGTCAAATATAGTAGCTCCGGGATTGCTGCCCTTGGTAGAGGCATCTTTGCTCAACCAGAGCGTTTTCGATTTAAGCGAGTACACTTTATTCTTCAAGCGGAAATCCGGCGCGGTAGCCCTCTCCCCCGACCCCAATTGCCGTCTGCAAGACCCCACAAGTGGGAGAGGAGAGGTCTTGTAGACGGCAATGTCGTTCCCACTCCCGCTTGCGGAAGTGGGTGACCGTAGGCCGGGAGAGGGTATGTAAAAAGTATCCACTTGACCCGAAAACGCTCTAGGCAATTTCCTTCCAACCAGACTACGGCTCCGGTTCGACTACGCCTTATCCAACCTATGCTGCCGTTACCCGGATTTTGGCGAACTTGCGTTTGCCGACTTGCAGCACGGTTTCGGAGCCAACCGGCAGGATGAGATTGCGGTCGCTTACCTTGTCGCTGTCCGCCTTGACCCCGCCCTGTTGGATCAGGCGCATGGCTTCCGAAGTGCTTGGCGCCAGATTCGCCTGTTTCAACGCTTTGAGGAGCGGCAGACCTTCCGGCGTTTCTGCGGCAAATGAAAATTCCGGCAGATTTTCCGGAATCTGTCCTTCCTTGAACTGCGCCGTGAACGCCGCTTCGGCGGCTTTTGCCGCCGCCATTCCATGAAAGCGGGCGGTAATCTCCAGCGCCAGATCGGCCTTGATGTCGCGGGGATTTTTTCCGGCCTTGGCGTCATCTTTCAGCGCGGCAATTTCGGCCTCAGTCCTGAAGGACAACAGATCGTAGTAGCGCCACATCAATTCATCCGAAATGGACATGAGCTTGCCGAAAATTTCTGCCGGCGGCTCATAAATGCCTATGTAGTTACCCAGCGACTTGGACATTTTATTGACGCCGTCCAGACCTTCGAGTAACGGCACGGTGAGGATGCACTGGGGTGATTGCCCGTAATCTTTCTGCAATTCGCGCCCGACAAGAAGGTTGAATTTCTGGTCGGTTCCGCCCAGCTCCACATCCGCTTTCAGCATCACAGAATCAAAACCCTGACAGAGCGGGTAGAGAAATTCGTGAATGGCAATGGGTTGGTTATTGTGATAACGCCTGGCAAAATCGTCGCGCTCCATCATCCGGGCGACGGTGTAACGGGAAGCCAGTTGGATCATGCCGGAAGCGTCAACAGTCTCGAACCAGGCGGAATTGAAACAAATTTCAGTTTTGTCCGGGTCAAGAATCTTGAAAACCTGTTCCTTGTAGGTGGCGGCATTGGCCGATACCTGTTCGCGGGACAAGGGCGGACGGGTTGAATTCTTGCCGCTCGGGTCGCCGATCATGCCGGTGAAATCACCGATTAAAAACAGGATATGATGTCCAAGTTCCTGAAAATGCCGGAGTTTGTTGATGAGCACCGTATGCCCAAGATGCAGGTCGGGCGCGGTTGGATCAAAGCCCGCCTTGACGCGCAAGGGGCGTCCGGCTTTCAGTTTTTCGATGAGTTCGGATTCGATTAGCAGTTCCTCACTGCCGCGCTTGATTAGAGAAAGCGCCGTTTCCAGTTTCTGCATGATAAATTCCTTCAAGTTTTTATTAGAATGGTTCATATTTTGCTAGAATACGAAACTTTCACGCCATTCATTTCAAAATTGATGAAGCGCGACATTATAAACCACCTGCTGTCTGAAGTTTCCCACCGGATGCTCGCCGTTGTCGGCGTGCTTGTCCTCGCCCTTGGCATGGTGACGGCGCTTGCGTTCACTCCCGCACCGGTGTCGCCGGAAGACCGGGTGGAGGTGGTTGAGACATTGAAGCTCACACTTGGCAATCCGCTTGATCAGGGCGATGAAATTTACGCGCGGGAAGAGCGTATTGTCCGGGGCGAGCGTCTGGATCAGCTTCTTTCTCGCCTGGGCATTACCGATAATGACGCCCGCGCCTATTTTTTGCGTTCGCCGGAAACAGCGGTTTTGCACCGGCAGCTTGTGCCGGGGCGCGTGGTGAATGCCCGTGTGGGCGGGGACGGCTCGCTGTTCAGCCTTTATTTTCCCTTGAACGGCGGCGAGAACGGATTGATCATCGAAGAAGAGGACGGTCGTCTCAAGGCGCGTGAGACGGCGCGGCAGTACGAAACCCGCCAGATCATGAAAAGCGGGGAAATCCGTTATTCCCTGTTTGGCGCAACCGACAGTCTCGGAATTCCGGACAGTATTGCCGTCCAGATGGCGGAAATTTTTTCCGGCGACATTGATTTTCACCGCGATTTAAGGAAGGGCGATCGTTTCTCTCTGGTTTATGAAATGCGTTTTTTGCATGGCAAGCCCGCCAGCGCGGGGCGCATTCTTGCGGTGGAGTTCATCAATGCCGGTCGAACCTATCAGGCGTTTTATTTCGCGCGGGAGGACGGCGCGAGTTATTACAATGGAGAAGGGGATAGCCTTAGAAAAGCCTTTCTTCGCTCGCCGCTGGCGTTTTCCCGCGTGACTTCCAACTTTGGGCGGCGTTTCCACCCTATCCATAAGACATGGCGCGAGCACAAGGGCATTGACTACGGCGCGCCGACCGGAACCCCGATACGGGCGACGGGCGATGGCATCGTGCAATTCATCGGAGTTCGCGGCGGCTATGGCAATCTGATTGTTCTGTCGCATCGGGGGCAATATCAGACTGCATACGCCCATATGAGCCGTTTTGCGAATTCTCTGAAAAAGGGCAGTCGCGTGACCCAGGGCGAAACCATCGGTTATGTCGGCAGCACCGGCTGGACGACCGGCCCGCATCTGCATTATGAGTTTCGGGTGCGAGGCCAGCATGTCAACCCTCTTTCCATTGCGCTCCCAACCAGTATTCCTTTGACTTCTGCCCAAAAGGCGAATTTTCAGCGTGAATCCGCCGATCTGAAAACCATGCTCGCGCTCCTGAAAAATGCCCCGGTCGCGCATTTTGAGTGAATCAAACTGTGTGCGTTCAGTGCGAAAGGCATTGTCATGAAACGTCTTTTTGCTGTAATCGCGCTACTCCTGTTGCCGCCCGTAGCTTATGCGGGAGAATTGGACTACAAAACGCTATCCCTGCCTGAATTGACGCAAATGGCAGAAGCAGGGGATGCAGAAGCCCAGTATGGCTTGGGCGCTATGTATGCCACGGGACGTGGTGTGCCGCAGGATTACCGGCAGGCAGCCGATTTGTTTCGCAAGGCGGCGGAACAGGGGCTTGCGAAAGCGCAGTATGACCTAGGGTTCATGTATGCCGCCGGACAAGGCGTGCCGCAGGATTTTCGGCAGGCGGAGCATTGGTATCGCAAGGCTGCGGAGCAGGGGTATCTGATGGCTCAGGTTAACCTGGGGTCCATGTATGAGAGGGGGCAGGGAGTATCACAGGATTATCAGCAGGCGATGAATTGGTATCGAAAGGCGGCGGAGCAAGGATTTGCAACAGCCCAGCACAACCTGGGGGTCATGTACGCTACGGGGCAAGGCGTGCCACAGGATAATCAGCAAGCGATAGATTGGTATCGCAAAGCGGCGGAACAGGGACATGCGCCTGCCCAGTCCAATCTGGGTTTCATGTATGCCATGGGACAGGGTGTGCCGCAGGATTACCGGCAGGCGATGAATTGGTATCGCAAGGCAGCGGATCAAGGAGAGCTGAAGGCTCAGGTTAACGTGGGTTCCATGTATGAGAGGGGACTAGGAGTGCCAAAGGATTATCAGGAGGCTGTGAATTGGTGGCGAAAGGCAGCGGAGCAGGGATTAGCGGATGCTCAGTACAATCTTGCGGTCATGTATGACGAGGGACGAGGTGTGACGCAAAATTTCCGGCAGGCGCTCAATTGGTATCAAAAGGCTGCGGAACAGGGACATGCGGGCGCCCAACATAATCTGGGAGTTGTGTATGCGTTGGGACGGGCTGTGCCGCAGGATTTTCGAGAGGCGCTCAATTGGTTTCAAAAGGCTGCGGAACAGGGACATGCGGACTCCCAATACTCCATAGGGGGCATGTATAGCAACGGACTAGGAGTGCCGCAGGATTTTCGGCAGGCGGTTAGTTGGTATCAGAAGGCTGCGGAGCAGGGACATGCGTCTGCTCAGAATAACCTTGGGATCATGTATCTTAATGGGCAAGGTGTACCGAAGGACATCGTACTAGCCTATGCGCTTTACAGCCTTGCAGCGACAGGCGAAGGTAAGAGTAGCGCTGCAAGGAATCGTGACATTATCGCCAAAGACATGACACCAGCACAAATCGAGGAAGGACGCGCCATCGCAAGCCAATGGCAGGTCGGCCAGCCCTTGCCTACCACCACAGGCCGCGCGGACTCCAGATGAAGCATCTCTTCTCTCTACCACTTGCGGCGCAGCCACAAGCGGGAGATGGTTGTCACTTGCGGCGTAGGGGTTAAAAATTTTTAACCCCTACAGTAGCGTGGTTAGCCCTCTTATAGTTATGTTATTTGCGGAAAAAACCATAACCCACTCGTCATTCCCGCGTAGGCGGGAATCCAGGCAATCCTTTCCGTTCCTCTGGCATTTCCATATGGGAATACAGCTCTTGTCCTGTTCTGGAAACTTGTCGTTGCCGCTACGCCGTACTGGATTCCCGCTCCCCGCCTGCGCGGGGACAGGCATGCGGGAATGACGCATGATTTGGCGCGGAGAGGGGAGTAAAGCGCGCTCCCCGACCGTCTCGTTATTTGCGGAAAGAATATAACAGGGCAGTGAGTCACCCCAACCTGAAGGTTGGGGCTTCCTCGCCACAGATGAGGGAGCCTCAATGCTCCACAAAACAACTGTCTCGCTCACCCCGCCATAAATGGCGAGGCTTCTTCGAGACACGTGGTCAAGCTGGAACTTCTTCACGCGCCGCTGTCGGCAGCTTTGCGGACAAAGCCTCGTAATCCCCAAGGTGTGCGCGCATAAGGCACTTCCACAGCTTGCCGTGATTGGGGACGAAAAAATGCAGCAATTCGTGGACGATCACATAATCGCCCACTTCACGATCAAGTTCGAGTAGTTCGCTGTTGAAAACAAAGTTGCCTGCCGTTGAGCACGACGCCCATTTGCGCCGCATCGGGCGTACCGAAATTGAACGCGCCTTTACGCCGAGCTTGTCCGCCCATTCCAGCGCCCGCGCCTTGAATTCCTTCTTGTCAAGCCATGCGCTCATGACCGGAAACTCTTTTCCAGAAGCACAAACAACGCTTCTACTGTAGCGGCAACTTTTTGCATGTCGTCTTCCTCTGCGGCAATAGCGAAGGTGACCGCTTTCCGCAATTCGCGCAGTTCCGCTTCGCTACGTTGCCAGTTGGGGAACTTCGCAAACGCTTCGCCCGCCTTGTTGCTTGCGCGCTCCGCATTGGCTATGCCGTCGTCGGTCAGCTTGCAGAGCGTAAAAAATGTAAGGCTATCAAGTCCTCTGGCGGCCTGTTCATGTTTTCGCCGCTCGTTATTTTCTATTTCTTTTATCAACTCGTTCATGGCTTCTTCCGTGCTCGTTTGCTGGTCTTCGTAATTTTCCTGCACTGACCGGGCGCGCTCGGCAAGCGTAACCAGAAACGGATCGTCGCTGTTTTCTTCCGCGTGTTTTTCAATGCTTTTGACGAGATTGATGACCTTTGCGCCTTCGCCGCCTCCGCGTTTTTTGATCAACTCGATGGTATCGCTGTTAATTTCCACGAACTCGGTGACGCTTTTTAACCCATCCGCGCCGATATGTTTTTGCACAAGCGCGTTTGTTTTTTTCTGCAACGCCTTGTCCACGCAGACTTTCTTCGCATAAGCGTTCTGCGCGACAGCGTAAATTGATGACAGCGCGGTGTAGTTTTCGATGAATGGGCGCAGGAACGGATCGGGCGAGATGATTTCGTACAGCATCTCAAGTTCCTTGTATTCCTTGAAAAACTCCTTGCGCCGTTCCTTGTCGCGGAAATGCTCGATCAGGTTATCCACGTCCTTGTCGTTGAAATTGCGCGTTATAAGCGCAAGATACTGCGGAGCCTTGTCCGTCATCTTGCTTTTGAAAAGCTGCTTCAATATATCCAGGTCTTTTACTATGGCGTTGACTTCGTCGCTGTCGAAAGCCAGAGCCTTTTCCAGTTTGTCGAAAATGCCGACAA
>Ga0099364_10000966_pt1 | contig 48711 bp, 32 predicted proteins | sample TergutTh196P3_FD_73070 | JGI IMG/M metagenome (GOLD analysis project Ga0099364, IMG submission 73070) | Microcerotermes parvus P3 segment gut microbial communities from Pointe-Noire, Republic of the Congo - Th196 P3 | ecosystem: Host-associated > Arthropoda: Insects > Digestive system > Gut ...
TTTGGTCGTTTAGAGGAAATATATTTCGGGAAATGCACTCATTTAGAAGAAGTTTTTCTTCGCGAAAATGACTTGATACGATTAGAAATCGAAGAAGCCAATTCATTAACATTGTTTGACTGCAGTTTTAACAATCTTTCAGCTTCTTCATTGAACAGTCTGTTTGGTTCAATTCCTTTTTCGGATGAAGGCATTATAATTTTCAGAGAAAATACGGGCAGTGAAACTTGTGACAGCAGTATTTTGATGTCGAAAGGATGGACGGTTCAATCCATGCTGCAGGATGAAGATTGGGAGTTCGTTGCTCCACTGTTTGATGCTGAAGCGGCTAAAGCGGTCGCTATTAATTTATTCTCCCGCTTTGGTGATTTTCTGAAACCGTTTTTTTTATTCGATGCTATATATACGCAAACAATCACCGGTTATAGTAATTATTCCAACGTTTATAACCATCAAATTAATTCGTCAAATGATCTCGTTTTGAATATGTGGAATAAATCTCACAATACAATTCGGAATTTTAATGTTACTTTAAATATTATGTTAGAACGAACCCACGATACTTCATATTCCTATTATATCCACACAGCCAAAGTCTTACGTAGTTATGCCTTTTTTATAATGATTAATTGGTGGGGCGATGTGCCTTATTTGGACGAAACAATGCTGATGGATATTTCGCCACTCTACAGGATGAACAAAGAGCAACTGCTGAATCTGTTGATAGAGTCATTGCTTGAAGCGGAAGCGGCGCTTCCCGAAATGGAAAACGGTAATTTCCTGTCAAAATCTTTTGCCCAACTGATTTTAGCAAAAATATATACCTTTCAAGGAAAATATACGGAAGCATTATCATATACGAAAAAAATCATGGAAAGCGGGAAGTACAGTCTTTCTCCCGATTATACGGATATTTTTGAAAACAGTGATAATGGGGAACATTTAACTCAATATCAGTTGATTTATGACAGAACTTCTTACGCTTGGGAAGAATTAATTAAAAAAGGCGAACATACGCCTTATGCAAGATATGCGGAAGTCCTGCTGTTAGCGTCGGAAAACTATCTTAAATCCGGAAATATGCAGGATGCGGTCAGTTGTTTGAATCAGGTAAGAAACCGGAATAATCGTACGCTCGCCGGTGCAGCCTTGTCCATATCAGCAATCGAAGATATGATTCTGGAAGAATATCAGCAGGATTTGGGAAAAGAAGGGCTTTATTTTTTCGCCTTAAAACGGTTCGGAAAAGCTGAAACAACGCTGGGCATCGAATCTTTCAGACTGTTGCTGCCAATCCCTTACCGGGAAATAAATTCAAATCCCAACATAACGCAAAATGTGGGCTATTAATTCCCCATTCTAATAGAGACGATGCATCCAAACAAAACGAAAGATACCCTTTCGGGTATAAATGATACTATTTCTTCCTTTTTTATACCCGATTTGGTACATTGTCGATATAATTCATTATATTTGCGCCCGAAAAGGTATAATTATAAAGTTATGAGTAATAATTTATCAGCGTTTGTAAAAGAAAAACGCAAGAAGTATGGACTGACACAAAAGGAATTATCTGAGAAATCGGGAGTGGGACTGCGTTTCGTCCGTGAACTGGAACAAGGTAAGAACACTTTGCGCATGGATAAGGTGAATCAGGCGCTTGCGCTTTTCGGGGCTGAACTTTCGGCTACGGTAATCAATAAAAATAATGAATGATGAAACAGGCGAAAGTGTATGAACGCTGTACATGTAGTTATATCAGTGATAGTTGCGATTTTCGCATTTGTGAGCATTGCTTATGTTAGCAGGTCGTTTGGGTTTATTTATTGGCGAAAGTTTAAACTTAATCTATATGAAGCGCGCTATCTTAACGCTTATACAAAAAAGATAAAACGCGATCTGATTTCCGATTTTTGCAAAGAGATTTTTATCGGATTTTTTCTGGATATAGTCAGGGATATGTCTAAGAAACAGCTAAAAGACAGGATGTTAATTTTTCGGTTGATGGATTTTTGTTTGGCGATAATAAAAAAGAAGTATTACCTCAGTTCGGTTATCGACAACGATTCGTTGTTCAAACAAACACTACCCGGGGAAATATTTGAAAACGTCAAGGATAAAGAGCGGTTACTTAGAATATTAAGTGAGGAGGAAGAACGGGAACTGTTTAATCGCGACCTGAGACGAATCAAAAGAATCATCCATAGTCTGGCCGCTACTTTTGATAAGAATCACCCCGAACAATTATATGAGCAAATATGCACGCTTGCTTCCTATTACGAAAATATCAGTGTTGTTCCTGTGAGAAGTCTCTATTATAATACGCATTGCTTTATGGCTGATTATGACAAAGTTGTTTCTTTGAAACTATACCTGCGATATTTGAATGTCAAAAGCAGTTCCGCGACGTATAAATATAAGGCGATCATAAGAAATAACGCCGACAAATTATTCGACGATAAGGCGCAAAAGCGGAAATTTGCTACGATAATTGAGCAATTCAGGCAGGATAATGACTTGGAAAAGGCCTTGGAGCGGGTAGATGAATTGTTTATACGTGTCAGACGTAAAATTAACCTCCGTATTGATTCTATCAAAGAGGCGAAAGCCAATCACAATGAAGTGGCGTTAATGCTTGGACAATACCTTGATAATGAAGAACCCGTGAAAGATGATCCGCCTGCTGTCTTCGAACAGGACGACTGGTTAAGTCATCAAAAAGACTTGTTTGATTTATTTATTTCGAAGTCATTTCGTCTGAATCGGCAAGAAATTAATATCTTTGCAGCATCAAGAGGCCTGTTCAGGGAGACTTTTATTGAGCGCATCAATGATGCGTATTTCGATATGTTTGACGACCTACTGATCGAAGAAGACGGTGATTATTATGTATTAAACGAAGAATTTTATCAGCAAATAAATGACTGAGGTCAAGATAAAACCGAAAGAGGCGACTGCCGTTATCAATTCGTTGCTTGCAGGGGTGGCGCCGAAATTGGGCGTTCAACACATTACGGTTGGGCGCTTAAACGAGGTCACCGCCTTTATCAAAGCGCTCGACGAGGTGAAGAACGGACAGAGCCTGATGAAGTTCTGGATAGGCGACTACGGCTCGGGAAAATCTTTTATGCTTCACCTGTTGAATACCACCGCCCTGAAACAGCGCTATGTAGTTGCCGCAACCGATTTTACGCCCCATACCCGTTTATATTCCAACGACGGTAAGGCACAATCACTGTATGCTTCGCTGATGAACAATATCGCCATTCAAACAAAACCCGAAGGAGGCGCATTGCCTGTCCTGCTCGAAAAATGGATAGAAAACGTCTTGTTGCAAACAGCTGATAAACAACGGATTACGCCGACCAACATACGCCGCCTGCAATATTTCGACCTTGTCAGTCAGCAGTTGATGAAAACCGTCAATGAGTTAACCGATACCGGCTCTTTCGACTTCGGGCTTGCTATTCTAAAATATTACGAAGGATTTATCCGTCAAGATGATACCCTGAGACGAAACGCGCTACGCTGGTTGAAAGGGGAATACACCACCAAAACAGAAGCGCGTAAAGACTTGGGTGTGAGTGAGATTGTCAACGACCGCAATTATTATGAGATGTTGAAAAACTGCTGTCGCCTCTTTGTCAGCATCGGATACAGCGGTCTTGTTATCAACTTGGACGAAGCCGTAAACCTCTACAAAATCTACCATCCGGCAATGCGCCAAAAGAATTACGAGATGTTACTGCGCATCTATAATGATAGTTTTCAGGGGAAAATCGAACATTTATTTATCAATGTGGCGGCTACTACCGATGCGTTGATTGATGTTAATAAGGGATTTTACAGTTATGAGGCTTTGAAAACGCGATTGCAGGTGAATAAATTTGAGACAGCCACCCAGCGCGACTACGCCCAACCGGTCATACGGCTGACGCCGCTTAACCACGATGAGATTTTTGTTTTGCTCAAAAAACTGAAACAGATATTTGACATCAATTATCACTCGCAGGTAGACTTTTCATACAAGGATATCCGTGATTTTATGGAAGAAATGTACAACAAACCGGGCGCATCCGAATTTCTGACCCCCCGCGAAGTCATACGCGACTTTTTGAATATTCTGAATATTATTCGTCAAAATCCGACTACCGATAAAAAGAAACTCATCGCCGACATTCAAATTATGGATGAACGCGATACGCAGGAATCATCGCCGGAAATTGAACAACAGCCTGACATGGAGGCACAGACAACCGGAAATGAAACATTTGCGGATGAAATCAGCTATTGGGAAAAACAAATCAAAGACCGTAAGATCAAAACTTTGCTAAAAAGAATGAGTAAAATAGCGGGTGTCATTCTCGAAAAAGACCCGATAGCAGCGGAGAAGTTCATACTCCGCCATGCGGACACCGTCACCAAACTTCTCAAGCAATACCATGCCATTGCTGCGTCGGGCATCGTTTCCGAAGAAAGCAAAGCCTCGCTGCAGCAAATGACTGAAACGCTTACCCTTACCCTTCAGGCTTTTGAGCAAGAACTGAATATTTTGTTGCAGGCAGATATGCTCGATATGGACGCCGAATCGAAAGCCTACGTGCAAAGCCTTAAAAATCGTGGACTAATCAATTAAAAATCAATATACAATGGATTCATACGTACCGAAAAAAACATCGGAAGAAATCGTGTTAACACCCGAAGAAATCACAAAAGTCGAGTATTATAAATCTACCATTCAACCGGAAGACAGGAACAGTATGATTGAATATGCCGCCGCCGCTCAATCGAAAATGGTGGCCTTTTCGGAAACTGCGCTTGGCAGGATACGTAACAAGGATTTAGGCGCTGTCGGCGAAACGCTTTCAGGGCTGGTAAGCAACCTCAAAACGTTCAACCATGCTATCAATAAACCCGGCGGTATCATGGGTTTTCTGATGAGTCTCAAAAAGAAAATACAGTATATCAAAGCGGAATACACCAAGATTGAAACAAATATTACGCTCGTCGAACGTCAGATGGAAAAGCATTACCAAACCCTGCTGAAGGATATTCATCTTTTCGACGGTTTATATGCGCAGAATGAGTTGTATTACAGGGAACTATCGTTGTATATCGTGGCGGGCGAAGAGAAGATGAATGAAATACGGACGGCGCTTTCCGCAAAACAAACCGAAGCGGAACGAACAAACGACCCTCAAATAATCCAGCAAATCAAGCATACAGAACAGCAGATCGACCAGTTTGAGAAGAAACTGCACGACCTGAAAATCAGCCGGATGATATCGTTGCAGTTGGCGCCGCAGATTCGTTTGGTGCAGAACAACAGTGCCATGCTGATGGATAAAATACATTCGGGCATTGTGAATACATTGCCTTTATGGCGCAATCAAATGGTATTGGCGTTGGGGCTTGTTCATTCCCAACAGGCATTCGAGGCGCAGAAATCCGTCAATGATGTGACAAACAGGATGTTACAACGAAACAGCGAGATGTTGCGCACGTCGAGCGCCAAGATTGCGGTTGAGAGCGAACGAAGCATCGTCGACATTGAAACATTGAAGAAAATCAATAACGACCTGTTCGCCACCATCGACGACATCATGCAGATACAGACCGAAAGCCGCCTGAAACGCCAGGCCGCCGAAAAAGAACTGCAAGAGGTAGAAAACGAATTTATGTCAAGGGGACGGAGGAAGTGACATTATGTCACTTCCTCCGTCCCCTTGACATAAATTACTTAGAAGTGCGGACGTCCCATCCGCACATTTTTGATTATGCCGACAGCGTTTTTATTTCCGATTTTACTTTTTTGAATAAAAATAATACCTTTGCGGCAAATAGTATGAATATGAAAAAGTTTATAAAGGATTTTATGACTATTAATCAGTTGGTTATTATATCTGTATGGGTCGCAGGTATATCGTTGACCTCTTGTGGAAATGATTCCGATCATTCAAAAACAATATCGGGAACGGTAACAGCTGATGCGGAGGGTACCATTATGTTTATGTACTCACGAACAAGTGCAAACTACCCCGATTTTTGTTCGTTCACTACCGATTTACCGGCTCCGGATAACCAATTCACCATTACGATTGCTTCCGGCGAATCGACGGGGAAAAAGGAAATTGACGGTCTGGAAGCAGGCCGTAAGGTAGCATGGACAGCTACTGTGGAGGGCAAACCACTAAATCATGGCAGCGGAAATTTTGTGAATATTGTCAATGATTAGCGCTGAAAGATTTATTATTTATTATAATACCTGAAAATATGAAACATTTATTATTATTCACATTGCTCTTATCAGCGAGTTTGACGCTCGCGCAAGAGATAGTCATTAATTATGACGAAGCGAAAGTTCCGGGTTTCGTTCCTCCTGACCCCTTGACTATGAATGACGGGAAAAAAGTGACCACTTCCAAACAGTGGGAAAACCAAAGACGTCCTGAACTGTTAGAGATTTTCTCGTCGCAGATGTATGGCCGTACACCTACGGACAAGATAAAGGTTTCGTACGAGACCTTGTCGGAAAATCCGAATTTCATGAATGGAAAAGCCACCTGTAAACAGGTGAAATTTATCTTCACCAACGGCGTCAGGAATCAAGAAGCTATTTTGATGCTGGTATTGCCTAACGGGACAATAGGAAAAACGCCTGTGTTTGTCGGTTATAACTTTAGTGGTAATCACACCACTATCAGTGACTTCACCATATCATCACCTGCCTTTTACGCTTTGCCGGTAGCGAATGAAGGCCCCAGAAGGAGAAATGTCGAAAGTGAAAGGGGAAGTCAATCGAGCCGCTGGAGTTACGACAAAATTATTGAACGGGGGTATGGGGTGGCTACCATGTACTATCAGGATATTTATCCGGACAAGCCGGGCATGGAAGAATATAGTGTCGTATCGTTGTTCCCCGGTTACAAACCCGGAACGATAGCGCCTGACCAATGGCAGGCCATAGGCGCATGGGCCTGGGGCTCGAGCCGAATCGTGGATTACCTTGAGACACAAAAACAGGTCGACACGAAAAAAATTATCATCATGGGACACTCACGGCAGGGAAAAGCGGCATTATGGGCCGGAGCGCAGGATAAACGTTTCGCAATTGTCATTTCCAACGATTCGGGCTGCGGAGGCGCGGCCATGTCTAAGCGAGTCTTTGGCGAGAACATCGCCCGTATCACAAACGCTTTTCCGCATTGGTTTTGTCCGGCTTTCAATCAATATGCCAACAACGAAGCCTCCCTGCCTTTCGACCAGCATGAACTAATAGCCTTGATGGCTCCGCGTAAAGTGTATATAGCCAGCGCCGTAGAGGATACCTGGGCCGACCCGAAAGGGGAGTTTCTGGCTGGTTATTATGCCGGACCTGTGTATGAATTGTACAAGCTCAAAGGACTTGAGACCGATGTGCATCCCCCGATTCAACGGCCTATCTTGAACGCGATCGGATACCATATCCGGACAGGGGTTCATGATGTGACCGAATATGATTGGACGGCTTTTATGGATTTTGCCGATAAGCATTTCGGGAGGCCTTAATCAAATATGTACCAGTATAAGAAAATAGCAGTTAAAGTGGGGAGTAATGTGCTGACACGCAGTGACGGCACATTGAATGTGACACGTATGTCGGCCTTGGTTGATCAACTGTCGGAGTTACGAAAACAGGGCATGTCTATCGTCTTGATTTCATCCGGAGCAGTAGCTGCCGGACGTAGCGAGATAAAACCGGATAAAAAGTTGGACGCCGTATCCGCCCGGCAATTGTATTCGGCTGTTGGACAGGCTAAACTGATAAATCGCTATTATGAATTGTTTCGCGAACATCATATTCCTTGCGGGCAGGTGCTGACGATGAAAGAGAATTTCAGTTCACGCGGCCATTACCTGAACCAAAAGCACTGTATGGAGGTGATGCTAAAAAATGGAGTGCTTCCGATTGTCAATGAGAATGATACGGTTTCGGTCACCGAACTGATGTTTACCGACAACGACGAACTGTCGGGATTGATTGCCTCGATGATGGATATGGAGGCGCTCGTCATTTTGAGTAATGTGGATGGTATCTACGACGGCAACCCTTTAGATGAAGGTTCAAGTGTCATCAGGGAAATATCGGATATGCATCAGGAAATATTATCCCATATTCAAGCAGGGAAATCACAATTTGGAAGGGGAGGGATGTTGACTAAATGCCGGATAGCCAAAAAAGTAGCCGATGAAGGGATTGCTGTAATCATTGCAAACGGAATGAGGGATAACATCCTGCACGAGGTATTAAAAAAGAACAGTTCAGTTGTCTGTACCCGTTTTACACCTTCCCCCAGGTCGGTTAGCAATGTAAAGAAATGGATTGCCCATTCCGAAGGTTTTGCTAAGGGAGAGATATATATTAATGATGGCGCGCGCGAGGCATTACTTCAACCGGGAGCTACAAGTGTCTTATTAGTAGGAGTTACGCATATTAAGGGAGATTTCGAAAAAGACGATATTATTAAGATATTAGACAGTCAAGGGGTGCAGATAGGCGTAGGGTGCGCCGGATATGACAGCGAAGAAGCCCGCCTGCGAATCGGTAAACGCGCAGAGAAACCGCTCGTCCATTACGATTACCTGTATTTAGTTGAAAACTGAAAACTATAAACTATAAACTGAAAACTGAAAACTGAAAACTGAAAACTATATTCATGGATAATAAAAGATTAATAAAAGAGGCTGCGGGGGCGGTGAAATCGTTGATAGGGATCGACGAACAGAAAATTAATGCGTTGTTGAATGATACGGCGGATGCTTTAATTGAAGCAAAAGACGCTGTGTTGGAAGCCAACCGGATGGATTTATTGCAGATGGAAACGACGAATCCGAAGTATGACCGGCTGAAACTAACATCAGAGCGTATCGATGGAATGGCGGCAGATATGAAACAGGTCGCTTTGTTGCCTTCGCCTTTAAACCACATACTTAGTGATACAGTTCGCCCCAATGGGATGCGTATACAAAAGGTTTCCGTTCCTTTCGGTGTCATCGGTATTATTTATGAGGCGCGACCGAATGTGACGTTCGACGTATTTTCGTTGTGTATCAAGTCCGGAAATGTATGTTTGCTGAAAGGAGGCTCGGATGCAGTTCACTCGAATCGAGCATTGGTAGTGATTATCAAGGAGATGTTAGCTAAACATGCAATGAATCCGTCGGTTTGCACCTTATTACCTTCCGGCCACGAAGCGACAACCGCACTACTGCAGGCGACAGACGAAGTCGATTTGGTTATTCCGCGCGGCAGCAGTTCGCTGATTAATTATGTGCGCGAACATGCCCGCGTGCCGGTGATAGAAACAGGCGCCGGGATATGTCATACTTATTTTGATGAAAAGGGAGATTTGGATAAGGGTCGTGCGATTGTGACAAACTCAAAAACGCGACGTGTCAGTGTTTGTAATGCGCTTGATTGTCTCGTGATTCATCGCAACCGTCTAATGGATTTGCCTTCTATTTGCAGCGGGTTGCCTGATCATCATGTTATTATTTATGCCGATGAAAACGCTCTGATGGCGTTGACCGGTCATTATCCTCCTTCGTTGTTACATCCTTCGGCGCCTGAACACTACGGGACGGAGTTTTTAGATTACAAGATGAGCATAAAGACAGTGGATTCGTTGGAAATGGCGTTGGCACATATTGCTTGTTACAGTTCAAAGCATAGCGAGTGTATCGTTTCGGAATCGGAGGAAGCGATACGGTCATTTATGCAATGTGTGGATGCGGCGTGTGTGTACGCCAATGTATCCACCGCTTTTACCGATGGCGCTCAGTTTGGTATGGGGGCGGAGATTGGTATCAGCACCCAAAAAATGCACGCCCGCGGTCCCATGGCTTTGCAGGAATTGACGACCTATAAATATTTGATTACAGGGGACGGGCATGTGCGAAGTTGAACAGCGACAATACTTTAAAGCGAATAATATGAAATCTTGTGGATAGACGATCATTTATTATAAACAGTTCATTGGCAACGGGAAGCGTCATGTTTTTCCCTGCGTTGACTGCTTTCGCTGTCGAACCTGCAAAGGTACAATCAAAAGATTTGTACGAACTATTTAGAACCCCTACTTCCTCATATCGGCCTTTCGTCAGATGGTGGTGGAACGGGAATAAGGTAGAAGCCCATGAATTGATCAGAGAACTGCGTCTGCTTAAGGAGGCCGGCATGGGTGGTGTGGAAATCAATCCTGTACAGTTTCCTGACAGAGGGGATGAAGGCGTAGATGATCTGGGTGTCAAATCATTGCAATGGCTTGGCGACGAGTGGATTGATATGTTGAAAGTAGCATTTGACGAAGCCAAACGATTGGATATGACGTGCGATCTGATTGTCGGTTCAGGCTGGCCTTTTGGTGGCAATTTTCTGGAGGACGACGAACGGGGGCAGGTCATGGTCATCGGCGTACAAAAATTGGAAGGCCCTAAAACATACGAAACATCGGTGTTCAATCTGTTGAAAAAAGCTGATCCGGAGACAAGCCACCCCTACAGTGGCAGGATACCCCATCTCGTTTCGCTATATTTAGTCCCTGATCCAATCGCAAGTCCCGATCAAATTGTCGATCTGACCGACAAAACCCTGACCGGTGAATCGTTTACGATCGATATCCCGGAGGGAAAACACGCATTGTATGCATTAGTGCGTATCGATTCGTTCGGCGAGGTAATTCAAGGCGCGCCGGGCGCCGACGGGCCTACATTAAACCACCTGAATCGCGACGCTGTTGAAAAATACCTGAACCGTATGTCGGATACCATTCAAAAACGCATCGGACCGCTCTCGAACAACGTCCGGGCGCTGTTCACCGATTCCCTCGAATTAGAAGGCGCCAACTGGGTAAAAGATATGGCTGAGGCGTTTCAACGACGCAATGGATACGATATGATGCCCTTTTTCCCCTTCGTGCTGTATCAAACCGGAGGGATGGGTAATGTCTTGGACTACAAATACGGAGCGGAAATGGAGCCTGCATTTAAAGACAGGATCGACCGGATACGCTATGATGTGGAGGTAACCAAAGCCGGGATGTATCTCGACCGCTTCAATAAGACCTTCGTCGAATGGTGTCGCAAACTAAATGTTCAATCGCGTGCACAGGCTTACGGACGGGGATTTTTCCCGTTAGAGACAAGCATGGTGTACGACATTCCAGAAGGTGAATCATGGACGACCAACTGGCTGCAACACCGCATCGGCGAAGAGATGTCGAACGAGGATTACCGGCGCGGAAGGGCATATACGATGATTAACAAATTTGTTTCTTCCGCCGGGCATCTCACGGGTAAACGATTGATCAGCTGCGAAGAAATGACCAACACCTATCGTGTCTTCAATGCCACGTTGGAGTTCCTGAAAATAGGTTGCGACCAGAACGCCATTGCGGGTATTACCCATTCTATCCTGCACGGGTTTAATTATTCGCCTCCGGAGGCGCCTTTCCCCGGTTGGATACAATATGGCGCTTATTATAACGAACGAAACAACTGGTGGCCGTATATCGGTTATTTTACGCGGTATCGCGCGCGGGTGTCGGCGTTGCTTCAAAACGCCGATATGTACGCCGACATCGCCATTCTGCCGCCCGTAGCCGATATGTGGACAACGATGGGGATGCAAAACGAGCCATTCCCCTCGGTTATCAATGTGGAATATCAGTCGCTACTTTGGGAGGCCATGCACAAATGCGGCAACGGGACAGATTATGTGTCGGAGACTGTCATCCGGGATGCTCAGATAAAAAACGGCAGGCTCTGTTATGGCAATCGCAGTTACTCATCGCTGTTCCTCATTGAGGTGGAACGAATGGAACCGGCGACACTCGAACAATTGGTACGGTTTGCGACGTCGGGCGGACGGATATTCTGCATAGAAAAATATCCGCACCAATCGTTGGGATGGCACAACCATGAGGAACGCGACCGTCAAGTCGTTGCCTTCATGGAAAAATTGAAGTCGATGCCCGGTAAATGTATTTTACTTCGGAAACCTGAAGACAATGACTTTCTATCATGGTATCCTGCCGTTCAAAAACAGTATGACTTGAAGCCTTCGGTGAATATAGCCCGGCCTGATGCATACGTGATGGTAAACCGTTATATATGCGACGATAGATCCGACCTGTTTTTCTTCACTAACTCAAATCTGCACCACGCACACCAAACCAAAATCACCTTCCCGAAAGAAATCATTTCGGGCAAACATGCGTGGATATGGGATTTGGATACGGGAGAACGCTACCGGATTGAACTTGACAGGCAAGGCGGTTTCGACCTTTATCTGGGGCCTGCCGATTCGCGTGTGATCGTTTTCGACAAGACGGAAAAAGGCGCGAAATGGAATCCCTTGCCAGTGTCAGGCGGCGATACCCGTACCTTGGAAGGCTGGAATGTCGAATTGAGGCACAGTTTGGAGGATAAAGTGGAAACGGATAAGATGTATGTACTGGAAGACCTGAAAAACACCAAGTGGGTAGATTTTACGGGGACAGCCGTCTATCGAAAAAAATTTTCCATCGGAGCCGGAGATGGTAAACGAACCATCCTGAACCTGGGGAAGGTCTATGGGATATCGGAAGTGAAGGTCAACGGAACAGATTGTGGGGTGACATGGTACGGCCATCGGTTGTACGATATTACCGATAAATTAGTTACCGGTGAGAACGAAATAGAAGTATGCGTGGTTACTACGATGGGCAATTATCTGATGAAATTCACGAGCGAAAACAAGGCGCTCCAAAGATGGTTAGCCCGACCCGGTCGCGCCCCGCAACCGATTCAGTCCATGGGATTGGCAGGCCCTGTGTCCCTCTATTTACCCATTAATCATTAATCATTAATCATTAATCATTAATAACCCTTTAACTTGTAAAAAATGAATTTTTTAAAAATCATATCAATAGCATCCATATACTTGCTAAGCGCTTCCGGCCTGAAAGCGCAAACTGCGTCGCAAATCAGGGAAACAACAGAAGAGTATGATACTTACCCCTTTTCGGATCCCAATCCGATACCTGTTTTCGGGAAGATTTATCCTTATTTTCGTTACGATGGTTTCACCCTGCAACCTGTGAAAACGAAGCATAAAGTAGTGATTTTGGAAAATGATTACCTGCGAATCAAGGTGTTCCCGGAGATAGGCGGGAAAATTTGGTCGGTAGTAGACAAGACCTGCGGCAAGGAGATGTTTTATGATAATAAGGTAGTCAAATTCAGGGATATATCGTTACGCGGAGCATGGACCAGCGGAGGTATTGAGTTCAATTATGGCGTGATCGGTCATGCGCCCAGTTGCTCCTTTCCGGTCGATTACCGTACTGTGCAAAACCCGGATGGTAGTGCGAGTTGTTGGATCAGCGATTTCGACTTGCTCACACGTAGCCGTTGGACGGTGGAAATCAATCTGCCCAAAGATAAAGGATGGTTCACAACCTCCTCGTTCTGGCACAATGGAAACTCCGGCAGTCAACCTTATTACAACTGGGTCAATACGGGCATTGATGCTACCGATGATTTGGAATTGATTTACCCCGGCACGTATTCCATCGGTCATGGTGGCGAAACCATACCTTGGCCCATGGATGAGGAGCGCGGCAAAAACCTGTCGCATTGGGCCGAAAACGATTTCGAAGGCAGTAAATCGTATCATATTGCGGGCATAAACGTACCCTATTTCGGCGCATTTTGGGCAAAGGAAAATTTCGGGATGATGCATTATGCCGAACGTGACGAAAAAGTAGGCAAGAAATTCTTCACGTGGGCGCTGTCGGATGAGGGCGGTATCTGGGAAGAATTACTGACCGACACCAACGGACAGTATCTCGAAGTGCAGAGCGGAAGGTTGTTCAATCAAAATTCAGAAGGATCGAGCAGCTTCACACCTTATAAACAGTTCTATTTTACACCCTACGGAACCGATGTATGGACGGAATACTGGTTTCCGTTTAAGGCTACAGGCGGCGTCACGGATGTAAGCCTTTTCGGTGTATTGCATGTGACTGAAAAAAACGACGCCCTCGACTTGTCGCTATCGCCATTGCAACCGATTGACGATACGCTCAAACTTTATGACGCCAACGGACAAGTACTCGCCTCACAACCGGTAACCCTTTCCGTTGCTAAAACATACAAAACAAGTTTGCGAATCCTGGACGGAAAACCTGCTTTCAAACTAACGCTGTGTAATCGCGAGATATGGAGTAAAGAGGACAAAACGATGGACAGGCCGCAGACCGGCGTTGAACCATTCGATTATGAGACAGCTTACGGAAAATATCTCATTGGCAGGGATTATTCAGGGATGCGCCTTTACAACAGCGCCGAAAAGTATATCAAAGAATCGCTGGATTTGGACCCCAACTTTATCCCGTCGTTAGTCGAAATGTCGCGATTGTACTACCGGCGTATGTGTTACGATTCGGCATACTTTTACGCGCGTAAAGCCTTGTCTTTCGACACCTACAATCCGGACGCCAATTTTGAATACGGACGCTCCGCCCGGCAATTGGGTAAAACAGTCGATGCCCTGGACGGTTTTGAAATTGCGGCTATGACTACTCCGTTGCGCAGCGCCGCCTATACGGAAATCAGTAAGCTGCATTTCATTCAAAAAGACTATGAAAGGTCGGCGGGATATGCTCAAAAGAGCCTGATTAACAATAGCCTCAATATCGAAGGATTGCAGATGTTGTACCTGTGTTACAAACAAAAACGGGAGACGGAAAAAGCGGGCGAGATAGCAGGAAAGATTCTGGCGCTCGACCCTTTCAATCTGTTGATATTATTTGAAGAATCAAGCCCGGATATGAGCCGGTTTGCCGAAAAACTACGCAGTGAGATGCCTGTCCAATCCTTCCTTGAATTAGCTATTTTGTATTATTCGTTGGGTATGCCGGAGCATAGCCTCACGCTGTTGAAGGCGGCTCCCGCCAATGGCGAAGTTAGCTACTGGTTGGCTTTCCTGATTATGAATTACGAATTAGGAACGTCCCATAGTGTTAATAATGAACAAAGTGTCGCTTTACGAAGTAAGAATTATTCATCGGAGGCGGTCTTAATAAAAGACGCTGAAGCGCAAAACCCTTCGTTTGTATTTCCTTTCCGACCGGAGAGCAAAGAAGTGTTTGAATGGGCGATGGCGAAAAGTGACGATTGGAAACCGGTGTATTACATGGCTTTGTTGCAGGGATCGGCCAATAATACTATTGAAGCGAGCGCTTTACTCGAAAAATTAGGCGACCGCCCCGATTTTCCGCCGTTCTATTCGCTACGCGCCCAAATGACCATGAATGAACCGGACAGGGAACGCGACCTGAAAAAAGCAGCCTCCCTTGCCCCAACCGAATGGAGGTATAACCACCAGCTAACTAATTATTACATCGAGAAAAGCGAATATGAAAAGGCGTTGCAAACCATCAAACCTTTCTATCTTGCTCACAGGAGCCATTTCCAAACGGCTTCGTTGTATATGCGTGTCTTGTCGTACAACAAAAAATACGAAGAGGCCGAAAAGATACTCAATTCCATACACATCCTGCCTTTCGAAGGCGAAAGGGGAGGGCGCGTCCTTTACCGTGAAATCAAAATGATGTTAGCCACACAGGCCCTGGCCAAAGGAAATACAAAAATGGCAGCGAAAAAAGTCGCCGAAGCCCATGAGTGGCCTCATAGATTGGGTGTGGGTAAACCTTATGACGATCAGATTGACGCCCGTCTCGAAGACTGGATAAACGCCATGATTGCCATAAAATCTAAAGATGAATCCGGTAAAGAGTTGTATTTGAAGAGAGTAGCAGAATCCGGAAGACGCCTCAATAACCCGTCGGGAATTTTGCAATGTGTTGCATGGTCGCTTCTTGGAGATAATCAAAAAGCAGATAGGTTGTTCAAGGAATGGTCTTCTCTTCAAAGGAATAAATCTATCCGGGAATGGGGCGACGGTTTCTTTAAAAAGAATCAAAATAAAGACTATCCTTTCGACCTGAAAGAAATGACACAACTAATCAGTTTCATTTCCGGCGGTCGCGATGCAAGACTATTTTAAAATATAATATCAAGACGATGGAAAAGAATGAAAACAAACCGTTTGAACTGCAAACTGAAAAACAAAGCGTTGTAAGAGAGCCGTTTGCCATGTACGGAACGTTGAACCTGGACGAATCCATACGCTATACGTATGCAGAATATCTAACTTGGTTGGATGATAAAAGGCGTGAACTCATCGATGGATTTATCCATATAATGTCCGCGCCTTGGCGTAGACATGCCGGTATTTCATCTACTTTAGTGTTCCGTATTAGAACATTTATCGAAAAGAAAAAAGGGAAATGTAAAGTTTATTATGCCCCGTTTGATGTACGTCTTCCCCTGCATGGATCAACAGAAGACGACAAGATATACGACGTGGTTCAACCTGATATATGCGTGATTTGCGACATGTCGAAGTTAGATGATAGAGGATGTATCGGAGCGCCGGACTTGGTTGTCGAAGTACTGTCGCCCTCCACTTTGAAATATGATTGGAATTATAAATTCAACTTGTACGAAAAAGCCGGCGTAAGAGAATACTGGATTGTAGACCCAAAAGCTAAAACAGTCAGTGTCTTTTTATTGCAACCCAATGGGGTATATGATTTGGGTACGGTTTATGAAGAAAAACAAAAAGCGCCGGTGTATATTTTAGAAGGATTGGAAATTGATTTGGAGCAAGTTTTTGAAGAATGAGCGGATGGGACGTCCGCGCACCCAGTCTGAATTGCTGTTATTTTTCAAACTTTTTGGTTGATTTCATTTTAATATGTATTTTTGTTCCCGAAATTGTACGAAAATGAACGGAGATACGAGACTTTATTCCTTGTTGGAACAATTGAAAATAGGATTCGAATATATTGAACATCCTCCGGCGCCAACCATTGAAATTGCGCGTTTATATTGGGCCGGTCATGATGCGAATCATTGTAAGAATCTGTTTTTCAGGAACCATAAAGGAAACAGACATTACTTGGTTATTCTCGATTGCAATTGCGATATGGACATCCATGCGATTGAAAAATTGCTGAAACAGGGTAAACTGAGTTTTGCTTCCGAAAAACGAATGGATAAGTATCTGGGCGTTCAACCCGGCTCGGTTACGCCATTCGGACTCATAAACGATACTGGACAGCATGTATATCTTTTTTTGGATAAAAATCTGCAAAAAGCGGCACGTTTAAGTTTTCATCCGTGCATCAATACCGCATCACTTATTATCACACGCGACGATTTTTTGCGTTTTCTTGATCATACCGGTAATTCTTACGAATGGATAACGCTTTATTAAATTGAAAATTAAATATATATATAATGAAAATATTATTTCTTTTCGGATTATCAGTAGTAATGACTTGCATAGTGACGGCACAGCAAAGTATTGACATAACGAAGCCCATGTTTGGAGAAGCAGCGATGGACGAACGCTACCAAAAGTTTGTCGAAGATTCCCGTAAAGCCGCTATACAACAGTCCGGGAGCATAGATAGCGCAGTGATGGACCTTACAAATAAAGCCTGGATGTTTTTTATGCAAAATGATTTGGAAACGGCTATGAGACGATTTAATCAGGCCTGGTTGCTGAATCCCGAGTTCCCGGATGCTTACTTCGGCTTTGCCGCTTTACTCGAAATGCAAGATAAAAATGTCGAAGCGCTCCGATTTTATTTCTTAGGCGCTAGTAAAGACAAGAATAACATTCGGACAATCATCTGTTTTAAAAAAATAGCAGAATGTAAAGAGCGACTGAACGATTTGGCAGGGGCAGTGAATACGTTGATAAAAATCAGGGTCTTAAAACCTGACGATGTATTTATGTTCAAGAAATTAGGCTATTTGTACACGCAACTGGGCCAAAATACATCAGCGCAGGAAGCATTCGCAAAAGCCATTGAACTCGACCCGAAAGACCCTGTAACCTTCTACAACAGAGCCTTCCTACGCCAAAATATGGACGAAAATGATAAGGCGATTATCGATTTCACACATTGCATTATTCTGGACACGACTTATGTCAGCGCTTATATTAACAGAGGTATCCTTGAGATGAAGATGGAAAATTATGATGCCGGTAAACAGGATTTTGAAACCGGTGTCCGGCTTGATAGTAAATCAGGTGAAATACGAAGACTGTTAGGGATAGCAAAGGTCAGTTTAGACGATTTGGAGGGAGCGTGCGAAGACTTCAAAATTGCAAAAGGACTCGGCGACGCTGAAGTGGATGAATTGATTAAAGAATATTGTGAGTAGTTTTCAGTTTTCAGTTTTCAGTTTTCAGATTTAGTTACTTAATTAATAATAAATATTTTATCTATGGAAAAGACAAAAGTTGCTATTTTAGGCGCCGGTTTTATAGCGCACATTCATATTGAAAGCTATTCACGGTTTGTGCCCGAAGCGGAGGTGGTTGCGGTATACAGTAACGTTGCCGACGAAGCCAAAGCATTTGCACAGGCGCATGGAATCCCTCAATGGTATGATGATTTGGACGAACTGATGTCAGAATCGGGCGCAGAGGTTATTGATGTTGGACTGCCGAACTACCTGCATCACAATGCCTGCCTGAAAGCGGCAGCTGCAAAAAAGCATGTCATTATCGAAAAACCTTTAGCCATGACGCTTGAGGAAGCCGACGAAATGATCGACGCCTGCAAAACGAATGGCGTTCTTTTAATGTATGCCGAACAACTCTGTTTTACGCCTAAATATGAGCGAGTCAGGGCATTGGTCGAACACGGAGCAGTGGGAAAAGTGTACATGATAAAACAGGCTGAAAAACATTCCGGCCCCCACAGCGCCTGGTTCTACCGGAAAGAAACAGCCGGCGGCGGCGTGTTGATGGATATGGGTTGTCATGCCTTAGCCTGGTTTCGCTGGATGAACAAAAGAAACCCTGTCAAAACTGTATACGCAGACTTGAAGACTGTTATGCACGATACCGATTGCGACGACAACACCCTGACCATCCTCGAATTTGAAAACGGAGTGACAGCCCTTGCCGAAAACAGTTGGGCGCGCCATGGCGGTATGGACGACCGTATTGAAATATATGGCGATAAAGGTTCTGTTTATGCCGATCTGTTCAAAGGAAACTCAGCACTCACCTATAGCTTGGATGGCTACGATTATGCCAGCGAAAAAGCGGGTAGCAGTAAAGGCTGGACTTTTACTATCTTCGAAGAAGCTTTTAATCAGGGTTATCCGCACGAACTCCAGCACTTTATCAGTTGCGTGCGGGAAGGAAAACAACCCTTAGTCACCGGCGAAGACGGTCGCGCCGTTCTCGAACTTATTTACGCAGCTTATCACTCGGCGAAAACAGGCGCCAAAGTGAACCTGCCATTCACCGCCAAAGTAAAGTATCCGATTGAACTTTGGCTGAAATAACAGAAAATTATAAAATTAAAAGTATCATGTCAAGAAACACTTTCACCCTTTTGCCCTTTCACGCCTTCGCCCTTTTGTGCCTGATAGCGTGTATTTTAGGAGGATGTACTCAACGACCCGCCGAACTCTTTATCGAAACGGAAAATTTTTCCGATAAGGGTGGCTGGGTTGTCGACCAGCAATTTATGGATTTAATGGGGTCATCGTATCTGTTGGCGCACGGCATGGGACAACCTGTACAGGATGCTACGACCTACGTGACTTTCCCCCGTAAGGGTGTCTATCGTATGTTTATCCGCACTTATAACTGGACTTCGCCCTGGTACGACGGCGATGGACCGGGACGGTTTCAGGCGCTCATCGACGGCATACCCGCAGGAACTACTTTTGGTGACAAAGGTAATGCCTGGCTTTGGCAGGATGGCGGCGAAGTGACCATCACTAAAACGAAGGTGCAGATAAGCCTGCACGACCTTACCGGCTTCAACGGACGGTGCGACGCTATTTATTTCACACAGGACAGCACATTTGTCCCTCCGACGGATATGAACGCCCTGACAGCGTTCCGTTACCGGCAAACCGGCGTCAAACCCCGAAACGGAGGCAAATACGATTTTGTAGTTATTGGCGGCGGCGTAGCAGGTATTTGCGCCGCAGTGTCGGCAGCACGCTTGGGACTGAAGGTAGCCTTGATACATGATCGTCCTGTCTGGGGCGGTAATAACAGTTCGGAAGTGCGTGTGCATCTGGGCGGGCGAATAGCGATAGGACCTTACCCCGAATTAGGCGGCATCGTGAAGGAATTAAGCCCCGAAAAAGGAGGAAACGCACAACCGGAAAGTCAGTATGAGGACGAAAAGAAAACTACCCTTATCAATGACGAACCCAATATCACCCAGTTCATGAATTACCGCGCTTTTGCCGTCAGGATGAAAGGTAATACTATCCAATCGGTTACAGCTAAACAGATCGAAACAGGTGACGAACTCATTTTCACAGCGCCGGTTTTTGCCGATTGCACCGGCGACGGAACGATAGGAGCGTTAGCGGGCGCCGACTTTGCGATAGGACGCGAATCGAAAGCTGAGTATGACGAACCGACCGCTCCCGATGAAGGCGATAAAATGACCATGGGCAGCTCTGTACAATGGTATTCGGAGGCGGATGATTCGCCCCATCTGTTTCCTGTGTTCAATTATGGCATGGAGTTCAATGAAGACAATGTGCAGAAAGTAACGATGGGCGAATGGACATGGGAGACAGGGATGAACTTCGACCAGATAACCGATTTTGAACGTATCCGCGATTACGGGTTGTTAGTAGTTTTTTCCAACTGGTCGTTCCTTAAAAACGAATATAGCGGGAAAGAAAAGTATGTCAACCGAAAGCTCGGATGGGTGGCTTACATTTCCGGAAAACGCGAATCGCGACGTCTCTTAGGCGACATCATCCTTAGGCAACAGGACATAACAGGCTATGTAGAGTACCCCGATGGCTCCGCCACAACTACATGGAGTATTGACCTGCATTACCCCGATCCCGATAATACCGAACATTTTCCCGGCAGTGAGTTCAAATCCATTGCCATACATCAGAATATTTACCCTTACCCTATTCCCTATCGCTGTTTCTATTCACGCAATGTGGACAATCTGTTAATGGCAGGTCGTAATATCAGCGTGACACATGTGGCCTTAGGCACAGTCCGTGTGATGCGAACAACCGGCATGATGGGCGAAGTAGTAGGTATGGCTGCCGCCGTTTGCAAACAACAGAATGTGAAGCCCCGAGGTGTATACGAAAGTCATTTAGAAGACCTGAAAACCCTGATGACGAAAGGCGTCGGTAAAAATGGCGCAATGCCTTATCACGATTATAATCTTGGCGGAACGCTAAAAGAAAAAATACAGGATAGGTGAATGCACGAATGCACGAACGGACGAACGGACGAACGGACGAAAGCACGAATGCACGAACGGACGAATGCACGAATGCACGAACGGACGGAAGCACGAAAGCACGAAAGCACGAAAGCACGAATGCACGAATTCCTAATTCCTAATTCCTAATTCCTAATTTCTAATTCCTAAATTCCTAAATTCTTAAATTCCTAATTAATTATGATCATTTCACGTAGAAAATTTATCAATCGTGCGGGGCTGGGTGCTGCCGCAATCGCTGTCACTCCGGTTACTTCGCTTTTTGCGAATACCGCTATTACTCCGGCTTCATCCCTAATTGGGAATGTCGCTCCCTGGCCGGAAGGCGCTAAAAAATATACCTTTTATATGATCGGACATGGACACATCGACCCGGTGTGGTTATGGCCTTGGTCGGAAGGTGTTTCGGTGGTTCACAGCACTTTTCGTTCGGCGCTTGAACGGATAAAGGAAACGCCGGATGTGGTTTTTACTTCAAGTTCTGCCCAGTTTTATCAGTGGGTGGCCGACAATGACCCTAAGATGCTGGAGGAGATCATACAACGCATCAAAGAAGGGCGTTGGAATGTGGTCGGCGGATGGTGGGTCGAACCGGATGTCAATATCCCGTCGGGCGAAGCGTTGGTACGACAGGGTCTTTATGGACAACGCACATTGGAAAAACTGTTAGGCCTGCGCGCAAAAGTGGCTTTCAATGCCGATTCTTTCGGCCATCCGGGTACGTTGCCGCAAATCTTTCGCCTGCAGGGGATGGAAAACTATGTTTTTATGCGTCCCGATCTGAACGAGAAAACGATACCTTCCGACCTGTTCTGGTGGGAAGCGCCCGACGGATCGCGCGTACTGACATACCGTATTCAGGAAAGCTACAATTTAGACCGGAATGCAAGCCGCCGGTTTGATACGATTTTGAAACTTGCCCCAAGCCAGCCTATGACCGATTTTATGGCATTTTTCGGTGTAGGCGACCATGGCGGAGGCCCTACAAAAGAGGTCATCAACTCCATCAACGAACTGAAAGCCGAAAAAGATGCTCCGACAATCCGCTACAGTACGATAGACCGCTATTTCAATGATGTCAGAGCCAAAAATCCGAATCTTCCCGTTGTGAAGGACGACCTTCAGCATCACGCTGTCGGCTGCTACACAGCAGATGTTGAAATAAAGAAAAACAACCGTCTGTCGGAAGCAGCCTTAGTAACAGCCGAAAAAATAACAGCGGTAGGCTCGGTTATGTGGGGTGCTAACTATCCGATAGAAGATTTTACGAAAGCATGGAAGCAGGTTCTTTTGCTGCAATTTCACGACAGTCTGGCAGGTTCTTCACTTGCGGTTCATTCACAGGACGCTCGCGAAGGATATAATTACGCCCTCCATATCGCACATAACGCTACCACTATGGCGGTGCAGAAGTTAGAATGGTCGATTGCGTCGGAAGACCCCAATTCGGAGTATTTAGTAGTGTTTAATCCCCATGCGTGGGAAGTTAAAACCAATGTGGAATACGACCTGAACAACAAGCCTAATCCACAGGTAACAGACGATAGCGGCCAAATCCTGCCTTCGCAAATCGTTCAGGCACAATCTATTACCGGACGAAGGAGGATACTGTTCAATACGACGCTGCCCGCCATGGGCTATCGCCAGATACGCATCCGGAGAGGCGAAGGCGCGCCCGAACCGAAAGTAAGCGCCGTCGACAATCGGTTGGAAAATGAATTTTACCGTATCACTTTCTCACCCGAAGGCGCCATCAGTATTTTTGATAAGGAGGCCGGCAGGGATGTGTTCAAAGGCGGGGCTACAGGTTGTAAGGGTGTCATCATTGATGATCCGAGCGATACGTGGAGCCACGAAGTGCGCGACTTCACCAAAAGTACCACCGGATCATACAAATATACGACCCAAGGTGAGATAGGAGCGTTCGGACAGGCTAAACTGAAAACGCTGGAAAATGGCCCGTTACGTGCCGCCATGCGTGTTCAAAGCGTTTACGGCGATTCTGATCTGACGATAGACTGGATGCTCACTGCCGGAATGCGAAATATTGAAGCCCGTGTGACTCTCAATTGGCATGAGAAACTGAAAATGCTCAAATTTTCATTCCCCGTGGATGTGGCATCACCGAAAGCGACTTACGAAACACCATACGGGTTCATCGTCCGCCAAACTTTTGGCGAGGAAGACCCCGGCCAACGCTGGATAGACGTCACCGGCCAACGCAACGCCGACACTTACGGACTGACGGTCTTCAACGATGCCAAATATGGTTACAGCATACATGACAGCGACATGCGTATCACCGTCACACGCTCTGCTCCATACGCACACCATGGCCCCGGCAAATTGTCAGTAATGGACCCCGACGGTAAATGTTTATGGCAGGACCAGGGTATCCAGCAGTTACGCCTGTTGCTGACGCCCCATAAGGGCGGCTGGCAGGACATCAACGCGCCCCGTATCGCCGAAGAGTTTATTGCGCCACCTGTTGCTATCTATCAGGGTATCCCCCCTGGAACGACGTTCAAGTCCGCTACGTTTCTGTCAGTTGACGCCCCTAATGTGATCGTTTCCGCTATCAAAATGGCCGAAGAAAGTTACGACGGTATCATTCGTTTAGTGGAGACTTTCGGAAAGGATACGGCTTTCAAGCTCCGCTCCCCATTGGCTAATTTCGAATGGACCGGCAAGATAAAAGCCTTTGAAATTAAGACATTACGGCTGTCTGCGCAAACTAAGACTATCCGTGAAGTAAACTTGCTTGAAGAATAATTCTTTAAATAAAGGTTTTATATGGCCGAAGGCCATATAAAACCTTTAACTTTCATTTATTTTTTGAAGGGTATCTTTTTAATTTCAATTATATTACCCTGTGAATCAGTAGAATTGTTCAACAAATTAATAATATTCTCATCGTCGCTTAATTGAGGAGCTGATGTAGCAGTAGTAAGTTGTATTTTGAGATTCCTGTAGGTATTAATATAATAATAATCAGTTAGCCATTGACCGGTTCTTGGGTTTTTGGGAATAATGGCTATGCAGGTAGGATAACCGTTATATGTTCCTGAAAAATCTATTATTTTGGTAGTTGGATTATAACTAACGTTGTAATTGACGCCGGGGCGAGGTGTCGCATATCCATTCGCATCGATCGTACACATACAAAAATATCCCTCATCTCCATCACTATCAGTTAAAACCCTGGTTGTAGTGTTTAATCTATAACTGCCGTTAACATAATCAATGTAAACAGGAATTGTTGATCTTCCCCAATTACTAAAAGAACAATTCGGAGGAGATACTGAATTATTAGGTCTGGCTGTGCCTGTCCAGGACGTATAGTTATACCCATAGGAACTATTTTCTACAGGGGTGCCGGTTGCCGTGAAATTATAAGGGCCGTCGATAGGTTGAGGCATCGGGCTTTGTGTTACCGTCCTAGTGACAGGCGTTGCATTTCCGGCAGTGAATCGAATAGTTTCAGTACGGGCTGCTGTAGTCGAGGGGTTGTTCGAATTAGGGCTCACTCTAAGCTGGTTACCGCTCGGGGTTATGTCTAACCACGAAGCGCTATTTACTTTTGTGGCAGACCAGCTTGATTGATTTGTTGTGACCGTAAAATATTGGTTAGATTGTGAATTCCAACCAAAAGAGTACGAGTTAGGGGTGACCGTAAGTGTCGGTTCATCAGGAGGAGGCGGAGGTGCGGCTTGTGTGATCTGTAAAGTTACTGATTGTGCATATCCTGCCGTAACTGTGACATTTGCGCTACGATCCGTTGTTGAGGTGTTCGTTGAAGTGGGATTTACGGAAAGTAAATTACCTGACATGTTTATCCTTACCCATGAATCGGTTGTAGTGGCGTTCCAGCTTGGTGCATTCGTTGTGACTAATACGTTTTTAGCAGTAGTTTCGTCATACTCAAAACCGAGTGATGGAGCGCTAATAAGGAGGCTGTCACATTCCTGCGTTACCGGAAGGACTACGTTATCGGCAGAGCCTGCTGTGAATGTAATATTTGCGTTCCGGCGTGATGAAGTGGTGTTTCGAGATGCGGTAACCGTCAGGTTATTATTATTCTTTGTAAGCGTCAACCATGAACCTGAAGTCGTAGCATCCCAGGTTGAGGAGGATGTAGTAACAGCTACTGTCTGTCCGTTATTATCAGCTGACTTAAAAGTGAGCGAAGCAGCATTAATGCCAAGTATATCCTTACCGCCTTGTGTAACAACACATTTAACTGATGGGGCATTACCTGCTGTGAAAGTGATTTCTGCCACCCGCGATGTAGATTGCGTATTTCGTGAAGTCACATTGACGATGAGTGTCTGGCCTTGTTTAGTTATTGTAAGCCATGTATCGTTTGCATTCTTTGCCGCCTCCCAATTAGGAGCATCAGTCGTGACATTGATAGACTTTTCTCCGGTTTCATTCGCTTCAAACGAAAGCGAACTTGTAACCGACAGTGTGTTTATTGGCTTTTTTTGTTGTATTACTAAAATGTCAGCCGTAGCTGTTTTCTTGCGAATACTGGCGCTAAGTGTGATAGTTCCTTCACGCGCATCGCTTGTGTTGGTGTAGTCCTGCACGCTAACCAATAGTTGGTCATTGTTTTGATTTGCACTTAACTGTATCCAAGCGGGTGTGCCTTGCATAACTTCCCATTTGGAGGCGTTTGTCGAAATTGATACAGTTTGATTCTCTGTTTCGTCAGCTTGAAAGGTTAAATGGGAAGACGATACCGATATTTCCGGTTCATCACATGCAACCAATAGTAGAATGCCCGCAAAAATAGCGGCGCAGGTCGTTAATTTAATTCTTAAAAGTCTCATAGTCATATAATTTACTTGGTTAATAAAACAAAAATACTCTTTTTAACGCGACAAAGGTATCCATTCTTTTTTTACCTGACAATCCCCCAAAAGGGGGAAAATGACATAATTTTAATAACAGGCGGGGCAAGGGGGATGATCGTTTCGACCTGGCTTCGCGTGGACAAAGCGTAGGCGGGTATCTCATCGTCCTGAAGGAATTGGGAAAATGAATAGTTTATACCGGCATATTGATTGATACGGCTTACTTGCGCCCAACGGGTCGGTGCGTTGAAGTAAGGGGCATTGTTGTTCATACAACTGTTGTATTCGGGTCGCCATATTCCTTTGCCGTAATAATAAGCGCCCTCAAAGGCGTCGACCATGCTGTATTTCGGGAGACCGGCAAAACCACTCCATGATGTTTCTGAAATATCATCGGAGAAATCTACATTTTCAAACCATCCATAATCTTTTAAGTTTTTAAGATAACCCTTATCTGATACAGGAATTGAGTCTTCCCGATAATAGATATATTCATCCGTCACTTTAGAAAAACCGTGACCAGCAGCTTCGTGCAAGACAGTTTCCTTAAAATAACGGCCAACAGGACACAAACTTATGGAGAATCCCTTGCCATAGTTTTGGGGCGAAAAGTCTCTATCACGATACATGAAGCAAGTACCTGCATATATATAGGCGTTTATGGGCATAATGACCGTTATTTCGAATAAATTAATTGACGATAGTTCGGCTATCGCATTAACATATTCAAAAACAACACCATCATTACAGTCAATTCCTGTTGAATTACCTCCTTCCCATGTGGCTTTAAATCTTGTATCAAGTATAGTATGGGTTTGTTGATTACTTATACCCGCCTGATTGGAGATGGCTGTAATCATGTAAACATTGAAATAATTCCGGTATTCGGAAATCGGATAGACAGAGAAAAAATGGTCGACGGCGGCGCGCATATCTTGCTCATATTTACCGGTCTCTTTTTTCATTTCGTTTATTGTATATCCGTCGCCCATCAGTACGATGTTTATCCCCTTACCGATGGTAGCTCTTTGTAGTATGACCGTTTGCTTGTCGGAATAATAATCATTGGTGTCAAATCCCCTTTGTGTAACCGTTATAGTTTCGCTCAATCCCCCGGATGATATGAAAACAGTAGCCTGACGTGTATCTGAATCAGGATTAGCTGAAGCCGAAATTGTTAGCCGGACATTCGATGTAGAGCACGAAAGCCAGTCGCCGGATTGAGAAATACTGTATGTCCATGATGTCTGGTCGGTAGCGATAGTTACTGTTTCGGAAGAGGCGTCGTTGGAAAAGTCTATTATAGAAGGATATACCGATAAGTATCTGCTTTCGGTATTGTACTCCCACCGGTCGATAGTAGTGGCTGAATTATTATTTTCCGGTACATACATCTCGGCGTTCAACGAAAAGGGTTTGTTTTTAGATAGGTTAAAATCAGCTATGTATGAAGAAATATCGCTAGTAACGCTCGTTTTGTTTCCGTTTTTAAATTCAACTTCAAAACGTATATTTTGAGCATTTCTCCGGATGAAGCCAAACAACCGGAGATCGGCTCTGGCATAAAAGCCGCTTATGGAAAAATTTACCGGTACGGTGGACGACGCATAAAGCTCATTCGTCTGCATGTCTAATTCGGATGCGACACCTTCCAATACAGCGCTGATCTTTTGTATATTAGCTATCATAGAAGCCGGTTTGATAGCGAGGGCTATTTTTAGCTCGCCGGTTTGCCTGTTCATCAAAGCAATCTGTTCGATATCATTATCGCGCTCGGTGACGATTTGTTTCGAAAAAGTATAAAACAAGCCCGGATTCGCAACTATCCCTGCCCCGTCATTTGCAATAATGGCTTTATTCCCTGATACAGAGATATGTTCTGCATTGTTATAGACATACAAAACGGCTTCTCCCGGGTCGACAACAAGATTATTGGTGACGCCGCTCAGATTGTCAAAAAACTTGTTTTGTCCCGAAGACGTAGTAACATAGGCCTGGTATGTCGGCGGAACAGCCGATTCGATGTTCGACCAGTCCATTGTCAGGATTACACCCCCTTCATTCGGATGCGATGTATTGAATTTATCCCCGTCACATCCGGTGAGAATGGTTAACGCAATGATTAACGGGATGAAATCAAATATTTTAGCTTTTAAGCAATTCATAATGTGTTCTTTAATTATTGATTTTATCATGATGTCTATTATTTAACGGCACAAAAGTACTACCTATTTCAATACCCGTCAATCCCCCAAAAGGGGGAAAATGCAAATTTATGTCATGGGGACGGAGGAATTGACATAAATTCCTCCGTCCCCATGACATAAATTTTATGGTACATTAAAGTTATTTCTTGTTCATATTTCGTGGCGAATGATTTTGCCCATCGCTTTCATCTACAGTTATTTTCACATTGCTCGGTATTTGTTTTCTAACTAAACCGGCTCCTATATTGCTACTTTCGGGTTGAGGAGCGTAAGTAGAAGATGCAAGCGTCAATCTGAAATTACTGAAAATATTAGCATAATAGGTCGTATTATCCCATTGGCCTGTCGTCTTGTGTCTGGGCATTATTGTAAGGAAAACAGGTAATCCTTCATGCATTCCCGCCTCAAAAGTTCTTGTTGACCAGTTATAAGAGATAATCCTTTCATTATGATAAAAACGATACCCTGTACTATTACTAAAAGTCCCCCAAGACATACAACAGTTATAGTCTCCATCTTCAAAAAGCACCGAATAAGTATCTAATATGAATTGTCCGTTTACAAAGTCAAAAAAGAAATTAACTTCACTATCATTAGCCCAATTTGTAAATGCGTAATAGGGAGGGTTTTCATTAAGACGGGGAATCATTCTACCTGACCAGCCTGTCAAATTGAAAGGAGGATTATTTTCCAACGGCGTGCAGTTTACCGTATAATTGCTTTCTTGAGGCGGGGATATTTTGCGTTGCTCGACAGCAATTTCTTCTGAAGCGGATTTGCCCCGCCTGTCGACTTTAACCGTAATGGTTCCTGTACGGGAATCGTTTAAGTCAAAATAGTCCTGTACGCTAACATAAAGTTTATCGTCGTCAGAATTTTTAGTTGCAGTTATCCAATTGTCTGATACTGACTGAATTTTCCAATCAGAAGCATTGGATTTGATGGAAACTGATTGTTCTCCCTGAGGGATCGCGTCGAAGGATAGACTGGATGGCGATAACGTTAAATCCGGTACCGGACATGCAGTCAATAATATCATGCCGGCAAAAATCGCGGCGATAGCTGAAATCTTAAATTTTAATTGTCTCATAGTTTTATTTTTTATATAGTTAATAGTTACAAAGTTATTTAAAAAACAAACGCCAAACCGACCCTGTCCCCATACAGGTTAATCCGAAAATGAGGCGAAGATAAATCTGATGAATAATACTGACTTTTAAATTCTTCAACGGCGCTTTTTTTCTTTTTGCTTCCTTTCATTATAACAGGAACGCCTACACCTGTTATGACTGCCCCGGCGCCTGCGATTATAGCCCCTTGCTTGATCACTTCCGAATCGTCCCATTGCATACCCATAACAGCCCAAACCGCTCCACCAGCAATTACTCCGATACCTGTCCCCGAAATTATCCAGCCGGTTGTTTTCGTTTTCTTCCCGGCAGTGTATTTTGAATACAGGTCAGGGTCTCTGCGTTTCATTTCTTCAAGCAAATTTTCAGGTGAGATTTTTGATGGATCAGTTCTGATAGCCGGCGTTTCTTTTTGAGCGATTTCCTGCGCCGGTTGTTCGGTCTTTGGCGCTTCAAATTCAAAAAACGTTTCCATGTTTCCATCCTCATAAATTATAGCGGAAACAACGCTTTTTGTAAGCGAATATACCGGACCATCCTGGTTGTCAAAATTCTTGTATTTGACGCTATCCGCAGTCACTTCCGTCACTTTTGCTCTGATTCTTGATTCGGTTTGTGAATCTACCGTGACAATTATATCCTGCGCAAAACATATACGCGTAAGGGCAATCAAGTATATTGCCAATAGTAAGCATCTTCTTGTTAAACAAGCCATTGAACGCTTTCCCGATTCTCTGATGATTAATTTTTCCATGATGTTTTTCTAATAATATTCTATTTCAACGGCGCAAAAATAGATGAAGTTTTTCATTTATCCAAATTTTTCGTATGAAAAAATGATTAATGATTAATGATTAATGGGTAAATTTTCATTATTGCTTGGGTGTGAGAGATTACATGACTGTTTCATACGAAAAAAATTTAAAGATTTAAAGATGGTTTTTCATAAACGCTTGGGTGTGATAAAATAGTGTCCGGAAATGGACACTATTTTATCAGTCTGATTCTCTCCCTGGATAAGAATCATGATTATGCTTACCGTATTACGCTAAACAGGCAGTTATTTATACTTGCCGGAATCACAACGGTCATTTTGACAATAGTAACTGTCGGTTGGCAGGCAATAAAAGCGGCAACTAAAAATCCTGTGCAAGCGATCAAAACAGAATAGCTATATCATAATCCTATTTCAATTCTATTACCGCTATCGATATATAGATACGCTTTTTTGGCTTTGCCGCTCACGTCGCTGATTGAACATTTCACGGTGGTGCCGCTATAAATGATGAATGTACCCACATACTATATTAGTCGCGGCAAAAGTACGACATTATCAAATACCCGTCAATCCCCCAAAAGGGGGAAAATGAAAAATCGGGTTTTATTTTCCCCCTTTTGGGGGATTGACTTTTAGAAAATAAACAGTACTTTTGCATTCTAAACTAATAAATAATTAAAATCATGAAAAAATTACTTTTTATCGCGTTATTATCGCTGACGGCTCTATGGATTGCCGGGCAGACCGCGAATGTTGATTCGTTGGTGAATGTGCTTGAGACGCAAAAACTGACAAACAGAGAACAAATGGATTTGTATTACAAGATTTATGAAGTATATGTCTTGTACGATATTGAGAAAGCGTCAGATTATGCCCAAAATGGCTTAATAATAGCCGAAAAAGAAAAAGATAAAGCCATGGCGTCAAAATTTCATGCTGCCTTCGGACGTATTTATAATACGAAATCAGATTACGATACCGCCCTCATTTATTGGGAGAAAGCGCTTGATTTTGCCAAATCGGCAAAAGATGAAGAACAGGAAGCAGCTATTTATCAGGGTATAGGTATTTTATATGGCCGTCAGCAAAAGAATATCCCCGCATTGGATTTTTTTTTGAAAGCTTTGTCCTTAAACGAAAAATTGGACAAAAAGAGACAGTGTATGGTTCTGTTATCCAACATTGCAAGTATCAACCGATCTATGAATAATAACGAAAGAGCTATCTATTATCTTGAAAGAGCAATAAAAATAGCCGAAGAAATTGACTATAAATCGGGTTTGATGCAGATTTACTTTGAACTTGGAGCTATCTATTACTATATCGGAAGTGATAAGCATGAACCAGACACTTTAGACATTTCATTAGAATATGCATTAAAAGCGTATGATATAAGTCGCGAACTCAATGATTTAAACTATCGCGGACCAATCACTGAAATACTTATATCAATTTATTCTGACCATAAAAATGACTATGAATTAGCTATGAAATATGCAAATGAACGTTTACAGGTTGCAGAGCAATTCGGCGATCCTCGAGGGATTGCAAGCTCATGGCTTCATTTTTCAAGCTTATATCTCAAGCTGAAACGCTATGAGGAAAGTGTAGATGCTGCACTAACGGCATTAGAAATCGACTCCACAGATGTAAATTATAATTTCGATCTTTTACGTAATCTTGCATTGGCTAATATTTTTCTAAATGACCATATTAAAGCAGCTGAATATTTTTCTAAATTTGATGATAATATCAGAAAAAAAATTGCCCAAAGTGATCGCGAAACATTAGCCGATATGGAATTCAAATACGAAACGGAGAAGAAAGAGATACGTATCGTTTCATTGGAAAAAGAGCGGCAGTTGTATGTGTGGCTTGGCGTTGCTGGTGTATTTTTGGCCGTTTCATTTGGGACTGTTTTAGTACTCACAATTAGAAATGCACGGAAAAAGCGACAGATTGTTGCGTCGGAATCCCTTCAGGAAGGCGAAATAGGCGAAAGGACGCGCATAGCCAAAGACCTGCATGACCGGCTTGGCGGAAGCCTGTCGGCAGTAAAGATAGGACTTAATAACGAGGAAAGCCTGCAAGTCATCAACGATAAGATGGACGCTTGTATGAAAGAACTGCGCGAGATAATCAACAACATCATGCCTGTCTCGTTGCAGAAGTTCGGAATAAAAGGAGCTTTGGAAGATTATAAGGAAATGTTCGCTAACCTGCATTTCCACTTTTTCGGCGAAGACATGCGTATCAATCCTAATCAGGAATATGCCATGTATTGTTGCGCAAGAGAGTTAGTGAACAATGCGCAGAAACATTCCGGCGCTACGAAAATCAATATTCAGTTAATACAAAGCAAGAAACATGTATCGCTAACCGTTCAGGACGACGGTTGTGGCTTCGACGAGAAAACAGTCCAAAAAGGTTATGGACTTGATAACATACGCAACCGTGTTACCTCCTGCCGAGGTAAGATAGATATCAACTCCGCACCCGGCAAAGGGACGGAAACAGTGATAGAATTTAGATTTTAATATGTTTTCAGATGTTTATCGTTAATAATTACAGTACCACCTACCTGTTTAACTATAGCTATCCCTTCGCTCATACATTCCTGTTCCAGGTTGGGTGTAAAGATAAAAGAAGCCAGTCCGAGATACACTTTATGTTTAGCATAATACGGAAAATTCTCGCGAAAGGTTTTGGCTTTATTCAGGACTCTAGTAATATGGTCTTTATGCGCTTTGAATTTGACTTCAATAATCCCTATTGTTGTGCAATTGATTAATAAAATATCGTATTCATCTCTGAAATTCTTATTAATGCCTTTTGCGTTCTTTTCAATCTCATCAAACTTTTCGCCAAAAAAATTACACTTGCCATTTTCAAAGGAATTAAAAAAATATTCTTCGGCAAAAGACCCATGATTTCTGGACCACGCTCCTATGGTATCTTCGTATTTTTTCATTCGACGTTCATAATCAGTACGGGATTTTTTCATTTGTTCGTCGTTTTCTCTCATGCGTTGATCGAAATCGGCGCGTGATTCTTTCATTTGCTCCGCGTTTTCTCTCAATAACCTGTCAATATCGGCGCGTGATTCTTTCATTTGCTCCGCGTTTTCTTTCAATATCTTGTCGAACTCGGCGCGTGATTCTTTCATTTGCTCCGCGTTTTCTTTCAATATCTTGTCGAAATCGACGCGCGATTCTTTCATTTGCTCCGCGTTTTCTTTCAAAATCTTGTCGAAATCAGTACGGGATTTTTTCATTTGTTCGTCGTTTTCTCTCATTCGTTGATCGAACTCAGCGCGTGATTCTTTCATTTGCTCCGCGTTTTCTTTAAATAACCTGTCATAATCGGCGCGCGATTCTTTCATTTGCTCCGCGTTTTCTTTTATTAGTTTTTCGGTTTCGGCAAATCTTTCGTTTAGGATTCGTTCATTTTCTTTCCTTTGGCGGTCACTTTCCCGAAATGCCTCCCAAACGCTTTCTGGCGTTGCTGGCTGAAATTCTGAAATATTTTTCATAATCTTTTAATTTTTTATTATGAGTGATGAGTGAAATAATGATAAAAAAAAGCTAATATTCGCACAGGGAGTATCAAAAGCAAGGGTAAAACAATCTTGTTGACAATTCCGGGTATATAAGTGATTCTTTTACGAAACATCTTTACTAATGAGCGTTTTGCCAATGTGTCGGGGGTTATCATGATGCCCATACGTTTTGCACGCTTTCGCCATTTGGGTTTTAAATTATACAAACCGGTGTCAACGGCGCCGGGACAAATGGTGGTCACACCGACATTGAATCCGGAAAACTCAAAATGAATAGCTCTGGAAAAGGTTCTTATAAACCGTTTGGTTGAGGCATATAAGGAAAGGTAAGGATAAGGCATCCACGCCGATAAGGAAGAAACGGTAAGGATATATCCTTCGCATCTTTGCTTCATGTCGGAACCGAACAGTCTGCAGAGTTTGGCCGGCGTATTCAATTGTAATTGCAGGAAAGCGTTGTAGGTGTCGTTTTCAATGTCCGTTATCGAATCGAAGACAAAACGACCGGCGTTGCTTATTAATATATGTACATCAAAATGGTTTTCATGGCAAAATGAATAGATAGTTTCCGGGGCGTCTGTTTTGGATAAATCCATCGGTAAACAATGCACTTCAACCGCATGAGCGTTCCTTAATTGCGCTGCCGCATGACTGAGTTTATCTTCTTGAATATCAATTATAAGAAGGTCATATCCCTGTTTTGCGAGATTATCGGCAAAAGCAAAACCTATGCCCGAAGCGGCGCCGGTCACTAATGCCGTTTTGTTTTTTCTATTTCCTTCAGAATGCATTTCGGAAGTTCATCTTTAATTTGTTGATAACACTGCATCTCAAGTGAATACATCCGTCCAATGCAATAATTTGCATGTTCGCAAAGACTTCTCGCATTGCCATCTTCTTTCATCCTGTTGACGAACCCCGGCTCATTGATAAGCGCCCTTGCCATGGCTACGAATTGAAATCCCGCATTTAAAACCATCTCTATCTTATCCCTTGCGACTAAACCGCCGACATAAATGAGAGGCACTCTGACCGCTTCCCTGAACTTCAATGCGTCATCATAAAAGTAGGCTTCCCTGAAAGGAACTGAGGGTACCAGGATTTTTCCGAAGTAACGGGCAAGAGGTTTTACAACAGACGGTTCCATATAATATGACATGGTTCGTACAGGCATGGCGCCATACATGACGTGCATCGGCGCATGACTGACAAAACCTCCGCTTAGTACTAACCCGTGTATCCCTAACGATTCGAGTTTTTTTGCAACAGAGATACATTCATCGGTTTTCATCCCGCCTAAGAATGTGAACCCGTCTTTCGTGTTAATCTTTGCAATGACAGCCATATCACCTTTAGCCGCTTCTAACGCATTCTCAACTGCCAAACACATGAACCTCATTCTGTTTTCAAGACTTCCGCCATATTCATCGCGACGGCGATTGGTGTATTTTGAGAGAAACTGACTGAGCAGATAGCCATGCCCGGCATGTACTTCGACGGCATCGAACCCGGCTTCCCGCGCAAGATGGACAGCATGACCAAATGCTGCGGCCACATCATTTATCTCATCTTTTCGCATCTTACGCACAAAAGTCGGCGAGTAGATATTGAAACCATAGGAAGCAGATACCGGCAGCTGACCGGCAACGCTTCTCTTCGACATATTACCGCAATGGCCTATCTGAATAGATGCCGCCGCGCCTTCCTTGTGGATAGCATCGGTGATTTTTCGGAGTTCGGGAATCACTTCCCGCCTGAGCCATAGTTGATGTGGAAAAGAAAGTCCGCTTCGCATCACCGAAGCATAAGCAAGGGTTGTCATTCCAACACCCCCGGCAGCAACCGAAGTGTGATAGTCATACAACTTTTCACCCGGATTATTACCCGGACACATCCCCTCGAAAGCCGCCGCCCGAATAGTACGATTCCGCAATGTCACCGGCCCAAGATTTGCAGGTGTGAATAAGAAAGACATAATGGTTAATGATTAATGATTAATGATTAATGATTAATGATGACGGTATGCGTTGACGTTATTGTGAGGAACGTAGGAATCCATTGCAATTCTTAATTCTTAATTCTTAATTAATAAATGCCTGGGATTATTCGCTTTAGTTTTCGTTCTTTAAGGGTTTCGGCGCCAAACAGTTTCTGATATTTTTTGTAGACGGCATTGGCGCGGGGCGCTAAATTGGCGAAAGTCCAAAGGGCGAAAACCGCTCCGGGAATCGACCATGTCAGTATGGCGAAACCTGCCCATTCGACCAGTTCGCCAAAATAATGTGCGCCGGTCACATACCGGAATAATCCTTTTGACGGTAGGTAATGGTTGGAATCGCCAGGTTTGCGGAGGTTTTGAATGATTTTATCCGACTGGATATTGAGCGACATCCCGCCGAAAAAGATAATCCCGCCGATAATAAACTGCGGCGTCCATAGCCAACTCACAGGATACATACCCTCAGGCGATTTGAAAAATAACCATCCGCCTTGCATGAAAGCGTTGCAGCAATTAAACAAGACGCCCATCAACATCACCGTAACAGGCATTTTACTCTTCCCTTTCAGTAAAAAAGGAAAGATGAACGACCGCCGGATGTAGTGCGTTTGAAAGAAAAGGAACATCAGGAACGGGACGAATGAAGTCGTCTTAGTAAACGGAAACATTCGCGGAGAGGACAGACACAGGACTGTCATTAAGATAAAAACCGGCGCTTCCATGCAAAGCCACGCGATTTTGTTGTTGATAGCGAAGCCCCATTTCTTATCGAAGGTGATGCCATAACCTGCCTCAACAAAATTAAGCGCAATAAACACAACTACCGCAAGCGATGTCATCACGAGCAAGAAAAGAGTATACTGCTCAAGGAGATAATTTAAAATAAACATTTTACAGGTTTAATAATCATATAATTTCAATTCTAATTCATTGATACGGTTCTACAAAGGTACGCATTTTTTTGACATGAACTAAAAAATCCTTACTTTTGTAAGTTCATAATTCCTAATTCATAATTCCTTTTACCTATGAAACAGTCATGTTATTTTAATCACCCCCAAGCGTTTATGAAAATTTACCCATTACACATTAATCATTAATCATTAAATCATTTTTCTCCTATGAAAAAAAACGTTTTTATCGCGCTTCTATTATTGCCGGCCATGCAGGTTGTCGGGCAGCCGAGAAATATTGATTCTTTGTTGAACCTGTTGGAAACAAAGAAACTGACCTCCTTAGAACTGATTAATCTTTATACGGACATAAGCAGTCATTACCTTGAGAACGACAACGAAAAAACTATTAAATATGCCGGCGAAGGGCTCAAGTTAGCTGAGAAAGAAAAGGATAAGGAGAAAATCTCGTCTTTCTGCAATCTTCTCGGAATCTCTTATTATACGCTGTCTAAGTACGATACTGCTTATCTTTATTTGCAAAAGTCGCTTGAATTGGCTGTCGAGCTAAAAGATAAAGTGAACGAAGCGGGTATATACATGTTCTTGGGTAATCTTTTTCGCAGGCAGACAAATTACGAAGAAGCGATCAATTACTATTCAATGTCAATGCGTATTTCCGATAGTACCAATAATAAGGAGAGATATGCCACAACGTTAGTTAATATCGGCGGCGTTTATCGTTTGACAGGGGATAGGGATAAAGCTCTTGAATACCTGGAACAAGCCGAAACGATAAGCGAAGAGGTGGGCGCTACTTATTTACAACTGAATGTCAGCTACCAGTTAGGGTCGCTTTATAATGCCAAAAGTCAGTTGGATAAAGCCTTGGAATATGCTCTCAAAACAGATGAATTAAGCCGTTTAATCGGCGAGAAAAAAATGGAAATTTCCAACCTGTATTTGCTATCGACAGTCTATGTGGGTTTAAAAGATTATGATAAAGCCCGTGATTATATAAATCAATGTTTGCCGCTGGCTGAGGAATATGGTGATAAACGTTTACTAATGGGTATAATACTGGGAGCGGCTTCCATTTACTTCAACGAAAATCTTTTCGAGGAGTGCGCCGAATTATCACTTAAAGCCTGGAACATCGATTCTACTGATTTTAACTACGCAAAAGACGCTTCTTTTTTTCTTATTCAAGCTTATATTATGCTGGGTAATAAAGAACAGGCTATCAACTTCCTTACGAATTACAATGAGATCATCAGAGCGCGAGATAGTAAACAATACCAGGATGCTTTGGCCGATATGGAAGTAAAATATGAAACAGAAAAGAAAGAAACGCGCATTGCAACGCTCGAAAGCGAGCGGAAATTGTATATATGGTTAAGTATTGTTGGCGGATTTCTGTTGGTTTCTTTGGTAGTCTCATTATTGCTAACCATTAGAAACGCACGGAAAAAGCGGCAGCTTATAGCAAGAGAATCCCTTCAGGAAGGTGAAATAGGTGAACGCGCACGAATAGCCAAAGACTTGCACGACCGTCTCGGCAGTAGCCTTGTGGCAGTGAAAATCGGACTTAAAGATGCAGAAAACCTGCCTGTCGTCAGAGACAAGTTAGACACTTGTATAATTGAGCTGCGTGAGATAATTAATAATATTATGCCTGTTTCGTTGCAGAAGTTTGGACTGAAAGTGGCGCTGGAAGATTTTAGCGGTGAGTTACCCAACCTCCATTTCCACTTTTTCGGCGAAGAAATTCGCTTCAATTCAAATCAGGAATATGCCGTGTACTGTTGCGCCAGAGAATTAGTGAACAATGCGATGAAACATTCGGGCGCTACGGATATAAACATGCAACTGATTCAAAACAGAAAACATTTGTCGCTAACCGTTCAGGATAACGGATGCGGTTTCTATGAGAAATCAGTTGAAAAAGGTTATGGATTAGGAAACATCCGCAACCGCGTTACCACTTGCCAAGGTAAATTAGATATTATCTCCGCACCGGGCAAAGGAACGGAAACGGTGATAACGATCTCCCATCCCCCAAAAGGGTGAAAATGATACCGAATTTTCATTTTCACCCTTTTGGGGGATTGACATGAAAAAAAAATACCTTACTTTTGCGTGCAAAAATCTTTAAGAAAAGTGTTAAACAGTTACCTTATTATGTAAAAAAACGTATGGAAAGTAATGATTCTCAATTAGTTAAAGTGACGATTGTGGATGACCACAAGATGGTTGTTAAGAGCTTGAGCAAGCTTATCAACGATTCGAACACTGCAATAGTTACGCATGTATATTTCGATATAAAATCCTGTCGGACAGGATTGGAAAAGTCGCTTCCCGATGTGATGCTGCTCGATATCGGTTTGCCCGACGGTGATGGGGTGGAGTTTTGCGGAGAAATAACGAAAACCTATCCGGATTTGAAAATCATCATGTTGACAAGCTACAAGGAGTTCAATGTAGCTAAACGCGCACTTCATAACGGTGCGCTCGGTTATATCCTGAAAAATTCCGAACCTGAAGAATTTTTTGCAGGTATCGAAGCGGTAAGTCAAGGAGAGAAGTTCCTTTGTGAAGAGATAGATATCTTGTTGAAAGACAAGTTAGACGCCAAGGTTATCTGGTTCTCGCCCCGCGAATTGGAAGTACTTCAATATATAGCCGACGGCTACACTACCAGGGAAATAGCAAACAGGATTTTCCGCGATGATGAAACCGTCAAATCACACCGCCAAAATCTACTCATCAAATTTGAAGCGGTAAATACGCCCTTGATGATCAAAAAAGCGTGCGAACAGAATCTTGTGAAGCTGAATTAAATCTACAAGTTGGTTACCAAGAATGCGGACGGGACGTCCTCACTCCCATTTTTATTTAAAAAATTTGTTTTATTGAGAAATAATTACCTACTTTGCAGTTTTATTCAATAAAACCATGAAGTATTTATTATTTGCAATTATTTTAACAGGTATGTCCGGCTATTTCATAACCGTGACGGCACAAAATCAGCCCGTCAGATTAGATGTGGATGTGTCTCAAAAAATTGCGACTGCCTCAAGGCTGTTTAACGGGACTAATATTGAAGACATCAATAATCAGACAAATGGGGGAGTGTTCAGCCAACTCCTTCATGGAGAAGCCTTTGAGGAGAATGTGGAAACCGACTTCCTTCATCTTGACAGAGCCGACTATTCGAAAATATATGTCGTGCTCGACGAGAGACGTATCCCGCACCTGCTTACACAGTCGGATGTGTATAATCGCGTAAACTGGAATAACCTGACTGAAAAGAATGATTTTCACAGTAAAGATATTTACAACGCTAATCCATTCCGCCGACCGCATATTCTTTCGGGCTACCGGTTCCCAACCCGCTTTTTAGTGTTTGATTCGCTCCCTGGAAATATTCAGACCATACTGTTAGACCGGATCAACGGAAATGAGCAGATAAGCAAGTTCTGGTCTAAACTTGTCAACGGCAACCCGCGATACGACTACCAACTGATTCGCGACGGGAACGCTTATATGGGACGTCAGACGCAATCCATCACATTTATTGACGGTAGCGGCGAGGTAGGTATCACAAACCATGGTCTGTACCGTATGGGGATACATTTTGAAGCAGGTAAACCATACGACGGCATTATTCGACTAAAATCAAACGAACCTGTCACCGTTTTTGTCTCCCTGCGTGATGAAAAAGGGATTGTTTTAGCCGAGAAGCCTTATCAGGTAAAAGGCGACGGTACATACGAAAAATTAACATTCGAACTGACACCCGATAAAGACGTTTTGGAAGGATGTTTTGGTATTTCCCTTAAAAATAGGGGATGTATCGAACTCGGATTCGCGTTCCTGCAACCGGGCGAGTGGGGGCGCTCCATGGGCTTCCCCTTACGGAAAACATTTATCGAAGCGCTTAAAAAACAGGGAATCACCGCTATACGATATAACGGTTCCATGGTCGACGTAGGAACCGACACCTACAATTATCGATGGAAGAAAATGATAAAACCCATCGACGAAAGGCGTATCACCTACCGGAGCGGATTCTGTCCGTATGCAACACACAGCTTCGCTTTCATCGAAATGATTCAGCTCGCGGAAGTTATCGGAGCGGAATGTATTATCGGTATGAGTATGGATGAATCGTCAGAGGATATCCGTGATTTCGTCGAATATGTAAATGGACCAGCAAACTCCAAATGGGGAGCGCTACGGGCTGTACTCGGCCATCCGCAACCTTACCATCTGAAATATATTCAGGTTGATAATGAACGGAACATGACGCGCGGATACTTGGAATGTGTGAAGAAATTTGCGCTCGCAGCATGGGAATCCGATCCGGAAATGACAATCATGACCTCGCTAAATATTGGAACAAACACTGAAAGTTATGCGCGAGGCACAAAGGAATATGACCTGACCTGCGAGATGATAAAATGGTTTATCGACCAGGGAAAACCTGACAAAATAGCATGGGACCCGCATTATGGCGGTTGGTTAGGATTTGCCAACGACCCCGGCTATACCCACGAAATGGGAATAGACCTGCAAACGGATTTAGCCCGTGATTTTCCGGGCTTCAAACTCAACCTTCATCCCATGGAGGAAAATGGAAGTCGCTGCGACTGGGAACGGGGACTGGCGCACGCACATAACTGGAACAAAAATCAACGATATGGCGATCATTTCAGGATGCTTGGCACAGCTAATACCTTTCAACCCCATGGACTGCACTATATGTGGGACCAGGGACGTATACACTATAACTCGCACGCTATATGGTTTCAACCCTCCGCCTATATTGATGAGGCCATGATAACTGAATGGTTGCCGAATGTAGTGAAGACGGTCAGCAGCAACGAACCGGTTGTAGATATTACAGCCAAAACAAACGCCGCCGCCGATACGCTTTCCCTCTATATCGTCAATCTTTCGGACGAACCACAGCAAGCGATTATCAATATAGCCAACTTTCGCCATAAAAGCAAGGCGAAAGTGTGGACAATAGGTAACTGCGCCCTCACCGAAGCCAATACAGACAAGAACATGTACAACGTGATCCCCAAAATTACATCCGTCAACTTAGCCCGCACCGACGCGAAATATACCTTTCCTAAACATTCCTATACTATTATAACACTTTATAAGAATTAAAATGAATAAAAGAGCTTTTTTTGTTATTTACATGCTGGTTGTATCCGGCGTAACATTATCCGGACAGGAGAAAATTGAGAGAACCGATGAGGGAGCCATAACCTATCGTTTCGAAAAAGGATTGATATTACCGGGAAGTATCAATCAGGGTGCGCTTTTTAATGCGCAGGATATGATTGCATGGCTGTATGCTGTCGGAAAATTCAAGACGCCACAGGCAGGCGATTCGGTGGCTTATTCATATCCTAATGTGAATCAACGACCTGAAATGAATCAAATGCAGGCTCGTACGCAACCACAGGCACGAGCGGGAAGGCCGGGTTTTGTGCCGTTGTCGCAATGGAAGTGGGCAGAAACAGAGGTCGATACCGCCGGGACGTTCCGTAATCCTTCTTTGCGTTCCGCTTATCTGTACACAGCTTACAATTCGCCCGGAGAACAGATCGTACTGCTGGAAACATCCGGCGGTACGCGCGTGTATGTCAACGGACTATCGCGAGAGGGCGATCATTACGCTTTCGGATATACGCTGCTTCCCGTCAGACTGAAAAAAGGACTGAACGAGTTTATCCATACGCCGGGAAGATTTGGATATGTATCCGCCAAATTGGTGAAACCCGATAAACCGGTGATGTTCACCAAGCGCGACATGACATTACCGGATATTATTATCGGCGAAGACAATGCGAAATGGGCGGCGATACGGGTCATTAATGCAACAGGTAAGGCGTTGAAAGGGATGAGTATTCGGACGACGCTTGCTACGGGTCAGACGGTTACCGAAAAAACCGACGATATAATACCATTGACCGTAAGGAAATTGAAATTCCTCATACCTGCTAATGTGAAAGGCGAAGCAGGTGATGTGGTGGCAACAGTCGAATTATTGGACAATGCAGGGAAGCTTATCGACCGGACGGAAATCCAACTGCGAAACGTATCGCCTTCGGTTCACCATGAGCGAACATTTATCAGCAGTATTGACGGAAGTGTTCAATATTACAGCGTTGCGCCGGCTATCCGTAATAAACCTGACGAAACTAAAGCCATGACGCTGACAGTACATGGCGCAGGTGTCGAAGCCCGAGGGCAGGCGCGCGCTTATAAGTCGAAAGAATGGACGGATATTGTTGCCGCAACAAACAGACGCCCTTACGGGTTCAACTGGGAAGACTGGGGACGAATCGATGGATTAGAGGTGCTGGAAGAAGCTAAAAAAGTCTTTAATCCCGACCCATCAACCGTTTATCTGACAGGCCATTCTATGGGAGGACATGGTACGTGGGTTTTAGGTACGGCTTATCCCGATAAATTTGCAGCCATAGCGCCCTGCGCCTCTTATCCCGATATTATTACATATGGCAGAAGACCGGATGAAATGCATAATGCTTACCCTTTCTATGCTGCAATCGAACGAAGCGCCAATGCCGGACGTACCCTGTCGCTGATACAAAACCTGAAACAGTCGGGCGTGTATATTTTTCACGGTAGCGTTGACAGAACGGTGTCCGTAGAGCAGGCGCGCCAGATGCGTCAGGTGTTAGGCGGATTTCATTCAAATTTTTGTTATTATGAATATCCGGGCGGCGACCATTGGTTCGGTGACATAAGCGTTGATTGGCCGCCTATCTTCGAGTTTTTCAAACGTCAGACGATACCGCTCCTGAAAGATGTAAAAGAGATTGATTTTCATACAGCCACCCCTTCTGTTTCTGCTTCCGACTATTGGCTCAGGGTTGAACAGCAGGTACATCCGTTTCAATTTTCCAATGTGGTCGCTTCACAGAGAAATGATACGATAATATTACAAACAACCGAAAATGTTTCGATTTTGGAGTTGGATGTGCCATCGTTGGAGATGAAAGCGAAATTGGTCGCTATTATTGCCGGCGACCAGGTTTTGACTGTCCCTTCGGGACAAAAAGCGCTGATAGCGTTGAAGGACGGACAATGGAACATCAGCGAATCGCTGAACCTCAGACATAAATACGCGGCTCGTAACGGCGGCTTCAAGCATGCTTTTGAAAACAACGTAGTCTTTGTTTATGCAACAAACGGGAATAAGGCGGAAAATGAATGGTACGGTAATAAAGCGCGTTTCGACGCTGAGACATTCTACTACAGGGGCAACGGCTCGATAGATGTCATCCCCGACACGGAATATACTCTGACGAAATATGCCGGTCGGAATGTGATAATCTACGGAAACAGAAATAACAACAAAGCATGGTCGCTATTGTTGAAAAACTGTCCCGTTCAGGTGATGGATAACGAGATAAAAGCAGGCGACAAAAATATGAAAGGCGACGACCTGGGCGCCTATTTCATCTATCCGCATCCTACCGACGATAAAGCGTCGATAGGCGTTGTTGCAGGGACAGGACTTGCCGGTATGCGCGCTACCTCGCCAAATAACTACCTGTCGGGCATCACCGGATTCCCTGATATAATGATTTTCCGCGCCGACATCCTGCGCGATGGCCTTCAGGCAATGGAATTTGCAGGTTACTTTGATAATGACTGGATGCTAGAAAATTTTATTGACCGGAATTAATCGTACCCGACTGTTGAGGCCGGAAGGCATCGTTTCCCAATGACCGTATCCGGTATTCCGGTAATTTATATCTACAAGGTTTATTTCTTTGAAGATACGCCATTGGATGCCACGACGTTCATAATCGGCTATGCGGTTGGCAGGTAGATTCGTTACTTCTATCTCTATCAGGTTTTTCCCTTCTTGCAGATAGTCGCCAATACGGATGCGGAACGGCGCTGCCCAGCAGACGCCTGCATTTCGGCCATTGATCTTTACGCGGGCGCTCTCTCGAACATCGCCGAGGTCAAGCACCCAATCGTCGGCTTGAATCGGAGGAAGCGCTACATTAACAGCGTATAATGCAGTACCGCTATTGCGAATAACTTCCGGATGGTCTATCGTAGTCCATGATACGGGTTTGTCAATTTGGAATGTTTCATTGATTGCCGGTTCGCTTTCGATAAAACGCAACGTCCATCCATGGTCTAATGACAGGCTTGCCGGCTGGTCGGCGTAATAGTTCCATTGGGATGTTTGCTCGTTGGCGGCGGACATATTTGTTTGTAATATCAACGATTCACCGGAGCGAAGTTGTAGATAGACTTGGATTTTCCCATCTTTCAGACGTGTCTGCGCCAAGCCGCTTGCACCGGTCACAGGGTCGTAAATGACTACCGAAGTAGCAGGGACAGAAAGTGTTATCCATCCTTCAATGTCCTTATTTTGCAGAGAGGCTATAAAGTAGTGATGACCGTCACTGTCTGCGCGCCGAATATAATGCAAGCCATACTGCATTTTCATTTCTTCGGGTATGGCTTTGCATTGCGCCAACGTTGCAGCATAATCAATCCCTGTAATGATACGCCCTTTTTGAAAATCCACAACCTCCGTCTGTGTAAAAACAACTTCCCCCTTTCCACCTTGCAGCTGTGCAACAGCTTTATTAAAATCCTTCCGCCGCTTTTCGAGGTCGCTAAATCCAGGGACATCCTGCGGATAATTTCCCATGAAAACGATATCTGCGCCCTCTTTTGCAAGTTTCAGCAAGTGATGCAAAACATCAGCAGGCATCAGCCGGGTGGAAGGAACGATTAATGCCTTGTAACGCGCTCCACCGGAGGTTTGTAATTGGCCTTTCAGAAAACGCGTGGTGCGAACAAAATCATCGGATATATAATCGACATCGTAACCGCATTGGGTGATGTTGTTCACTACCTCAATAAATCGGGGCGCCCGTTCGCCCATTTTGTGGATATCGAAAGCTAAATAACGGTCGGGTTGCCCGTGCCAGATGTCGTAAACCGGAAGATACAACAGGAAATCATTATCGGATTGGCCTTTTTGCAGAAAAGACTGGCAGCGGGTGATGTAATCGAAAAAAACCGGCGCATCCCGCCAAAGCGTGTTTGTAGGCGACATATTAACCGAAGCATAAAAAAGCCATCCGGGCCATTCGGCTTCGCGAGGCGAATAGGGTGTGCCGTGAAAAAACACATGGTTGACCCCCGAAACAAATAGCAGGTCAAGGTCGGGCTTACATTGTGACAGGGAGGTGCGAAAATGTTCGGTAAGCCATGTGAACGTTTCAGAGGAGGTATAGGGCTTTCCTGCAATATGCGCTGCAGATGAGGCATATTTCAGCATCGACAAGTCGGAATCGTTAGGTCGCGTCAACGAATCGTTTCGTAATCCTTTGATATTAAAATCCGACAGTCCGAACCCTTCACATTCGGGAATATCAACAGCGGCGTATAAGTCGATCAGGTTACCCGGCGAACCGTGCGCCTGATTGCGTGTAGTACTTCCATGGCGATGCGCCCAGGCCGTCCATCGGCGGGTGAAGTTCTCTTTCAGCATGTCGGACAGCGTTTCGCGGTAATCGGATACGATGCGGGCCGTCTTGTCTGGTCGTTTTCCGTTGTCGTTTGTTTTATCAATAAATTCCGGAAAATAATTTTCTAATTTATACCCTCTGCGACGCGCAAATTCTTCTAACAAACCGGGCGACCAGTCAGCGCCATAGACTTCATACGAATCATTGAAAAACGATTGAGGGTAAGCGGTTTGATTTGCCTGAAAGGAAGCGGTGAATCGAACTAAATAATTATCAACGGCTTTAGCGGATAAATGATTCATCACATACCCTTCGCCACCGGGCGCGGCACGTTTAACTAACTGCAATGTCTTGCCTTCAAACAGGGCGATGAGTCGCCATTGTCCATCGGGTGCTGTCCATTGCAGCAAACCGTTTTTCACTTTGTTCGTCAGGTTGACTGTTTCACCTTCAGCAGAATAGGCCATCAGACGCGCTAATTTAGCTACCGGACGCTGTTTTTCGTCATTCGGCTCGATACGTTCGGTGAGTTGTTCGCCTCCATTCAGTCTGTATTCCTGAAAAATCGCTTTTGTAGCGGCGTCCTCTATTGAAACATCCGGCCCGCCGAAAGGCCACCCCGTGCCGGTATTCATGTCTATCCGGATGTTGAGACGTTTGCCCTCCTCCTGCGTATGTTGCAGCATCTGCATCCATAACGGCGACAAGAAAGGAATATCATTTGCATCATTCCCCTGCACCCCATAGATAGGCGTTATTTCAACCCCACCAATACCTGCTTTTGCATAATTTTCAAGGTTATACGTTAGATTAGCTTTATCAACCGCACTCCCAAGCCACCACCAACGGGTAGCAGGTCGTGTTTCCGTCCTGACAGCAGGCCATTCCTGTGCATGGATTGAACAATGAATAATGAACAATGAACAATGAACAATGAACAATTTTTTCATTTTGGAAATATTAACAAAATTAATTAATTCACATAAGGTCTCCATTCGCCCGTTCGCCCATTCGCCCTTTTCCCCCCGTTCGCCCATTCACCCGTTCGCCCATTCGCCCCATTCGCCCATTCACCCATTCCCCCCTTCGCCCCTTCGCCCATTCGCCCTTTCACCCTTTCACCCTTTCACCCTTTCACCCTTATAGCATTATATTGGCATACTTCGTGGCAGCAAAAGCAGTGGATACATTTTTTGCTGTCGAAGACCACTTTTTTCGGTTTCTCCGGATGGATTTGCAGGGCTTGAACCGAGCAAATCTTGACACAGGCCTGGCATCCGGCGCATCGTTTTTTATTAAAGACGGGCTGGCGTACCGAACTGCGCAATCCGGGTATACGCTTCGAAATGACGTTACGCGACATCTTCCAGATAGATATCCTTTGAATTAGTTTGAAATCGTCACGGAAAAATTGTTCGACAGGTTCGCCCCTGACTACGATTTCATCGACCGAAGCCAGCCATTTTCCACGCCTTAATCCTTCGCTATTAGTTTCGATATGCAAGGGATTGTATCCGATAATTTTTGTCGCTATGATGTCAATAGCCAACAGGTTGGTAGAGCCAAGTATCAGATGCAGGGGGTACGGATAACCGCTGCCGGGGCCGGGTCCTTCCATAGCCGTTATCGCATCCATAAAAATGAAGCCGGGCGTAATACTTTCGTTCAAATCGACCAAAAATGACGCCATAGATTCGCTGCTTCGATGAAACGCATGTTGTTTTGTTTTGTGAAGATGCGGTATTAACCCGAAACTATTTTTGATAGCGCCGGTATATCCCATCAATTCGTGTGTCTTCAGTTTGGGAAGCGAGAAAAAATAATCGACTTCGTTAACAGCGCTTGTTATGGGAATCTTACCTGATGGCAAGGTTAATGAAAAAGTGTTTTTCCCAAAATAAACCCATTCAGCGCCTGTTTTTTTGCAAACGTCAAAGATTCCCGATTTGCGAGGTTTGAATGATGCAGCGTGAATGGCAGGCGCGTCGCCGACTAAAATTTTCCCTGTATTCCGGTTTTGAAGAAAGCGAATAACTGCCTCTACAAAAACAGGATGGGTTGTAACTGCTTTATGGGGTTCTGCATCATTCAGAATATTGGGTTTTACCAGGACGGTTTTTCCAGTCAGTTCGGGGCCTTTTGTTTGGGAATAGATTTCTTCCAGCGCCGACAAAATCTTTTCAACATCATATTCCAAACAGGAATGGCAACTAACGATGGGATTCATAATACAAGGTTTTCATACATCAATCCTTAATTACTTCATAATCGACATATTCTCCTTCGTTTTTTGATATAACCTTCTTCTTTTTAGGAGGTTGTTTCATGTTAGAAGAA
>Ga0099364_10000967_pt1 | contig 48708 bp, 30 predicted proteins | sample TergutTh196P3_FD_73070 | JGI IMG/M metagenome (GOLD analysis project Ga0099364, IMG submission 73070) | Microcerotermes parvus P3 segment gut microbial communities from Pointe-Noire, Republic of the Congo - Th196 P3 | ecosystem: Host-associated > Arthropoda: Insects > Digestive system > Gut ...
CGCCGGATTTGATGGGAGGTATTCGTTTGAGAGTGACCTTGGAAAGACGCTTTTTTAAATGAGCAAATTTGTTGCCCGTCTAGTAAATTTTAGTCAGGGACGCATTGTGTCTAAAATTAATAGAAATCCGGGGCTTTAGTAAGACACAATGCTTGTGTCATATAAAAAGATGTAAATTATTGTGCTTCATAGGCGTAAATAATTGGCAAAAACTATTTAATCATAACTTCATTATCCAGCGACCGGTTTTCATTTCCAGCATTGTCTTGTATTATTATTTGTAAAGGGTATTTTCCGGGTTTATCAAACTCAATCATTACATCCCAAATATATGCTTCAGATATATCAATATTTCCATCAACATCATCCACAATGCTTATATAATCGCTCCAGTCCGGCTTGATACCTTTTTCAATTATTAGAGGTTTTAAGATGACTATTTCCGGCGGTGTTAAATCGGCTAAACCAATATAGTCTTGAGCGCTCCTTAATGCTGTTAAAGAATGATTTGCAACATATAACTGCGTATCAATCTTACCCCAAATACTTCTTGGGAATTTTGCTTGAATTGAAGATAAATATAGGCTTCCATCTTGGGGGTTCCAATACTCAACAAGTGTATATTCACCTTGATTATCTTTTTCAAACGTAATAGCAATCGGCATATGATTTCCACCGCTTAAATGCAATTTACTTTTATTATATGAATATGCGGCAGAGTATGCCATAGCATATACCGTTACAATATTATCGTTATCATCTATGTGAAGCGTGGTATGCGCTTCTGTTTGATAAACGTCTCCGAGGTAATCATAGTTATTGTTGGCAATTATCGCTTGTGATACAGCGACTTCAAGAGGTGATTTATTTAACGGTATTGTTTCAACTGGCTCTATTAACGGCACAGTAAAGTCAGTATACCGCGCCCCCTCGTCCGCAAATAGTGGTACTGTTGCGGACTTGAAAACAATCGTATTATCGTCTGCGACGTCGAAAACCGCAAACGGCTCTAATCTTGAACTTTCAACGATATTTTTGTTTTTATAGCCAATTAGCAACTCGTCTTTTTCAAAAGAATAATAGACAGTTCCGACCATTGCATAACTGCTGATCGGCGGCGTAGCAAGTCTTGCAGTACCATCATGGTATAAAGAAACAGATAGCAACCGCGAACCTTTATCTCTATCCGTCGCATTTTCAAGAATATATTGCCGCAAAGGTTCATCAGGCGGACGATTACTCATTATACGCCATGCGCCCTCGCTCTCGACCGTCAACAGATAATCGCGGCTATATCCTTTCAACTCAAAAATACGCCAAGTGCTGTATTCGTCGTTAGCGTATCCGATTTCCTTTCCTTGTCCAGCATTATTCATAGGCGTTTCGTGATAGACAGTATCGCCCCAAAGCAATTTCATATCTTTGAAAAAGAAAGCAGGGTTTTCCTCATAGACTATTTTCATTTCGATCAGCGGCGCATTGACAATCTTATTCATCGCAAACCCAACACTTAACACAGCAACCAAAGCGATCGCCGCAACGATAATCACCCGCGACGTTTTTTTGAAGTTTAATACATTTTTGACCCGTTCTTTTATGCCGCCCTCTCCAAACGCAAGAGGACTACCGCCGATAATGCGTCGTTCCGTTGCCAACGACAGAAGCGTAAGCGAATAATCCTTTTTCGTTTCGCCACCTGCTTCTTTTAAGACGCGTTCATCACAGGACATTTCCATATCAACACCCATCAACAGGAACGCCACCCATGCAAGCGGATTAAACCAATGTAGACATAAAACGAAATATGCTGCAAACTTCACGATATGGTCATGCCGTTTTATATGCGTTTTTTCATGTAAGATAATGTAACTTATTTCTTGTTCAGATAAACCAATCGGCAAAAAAATCTTCGGCCTAAAAATGCCAAGCACAAATGGCGTTTTGATGTTTTCTGCTTCATAGATATTTGCTTCTGTGTGCGCCGCTTCGTTCATTTTTCGCTTAAGGATTAAGAATGAAATATTACCGTAAATGAGCATTACAGCAACACCGACAATCCAAAACCACGCGCCGATTGCCGTCCATATCTGCAACGGATTAACGCTTGCGGCAGTTTCGGCGGCAGGTAAAATACTGCTGACAGCATTATTCACAAAGGGTATGCCGCTATCAATACGCGGTATCGGTTGCATGGCTATATCGGGCGGTATGGTTTGCGCCTTAAACGGTATCAAGCTGAAAACGCTCTCGACTGAAAACGGGAACACAAGCCTAAACCCCGCCACCGCCCATAAGCAGTAAGAGATCGATTTCGGGGCTTTTTTGAGCGGCAGACGGGCAACGCAGATAGCCGCGATAACAAACGCCCCTGTAAGGCTCATATTAAGAATAGCGAGGAACAGTTTATCCATTATTACCGCCCCCTCCATGCATTTCATTTAGAAGTTTAAATTCGGCCGCTTTCCAATCTAAATTAAATAGACCAATCATAGTCTAACACGAGTAGACTGTATTAGTCAATATATATTTCGTTATCCAAAAAATATTTTCTCATCTCGTTGAGCTTGGGTAACTGTGGGTAAATTGACTTGCGTTGTGTATTTTGTTATTTTATCGTCATAGCCAGTATATCGTCATAGCGCCGCTTATCGTCATGCGCCGCTTTGTATTGATATGGCGATGCGGCAAATTTTATGAAATTATTTCGGAGGTGCATGTGCATATGGGTTATTTAGATGATATGTTCGGATTGGGAGGCAAGGTTGCGCTGGTCACCGGGGGCGGGCGCGGCATCGGGCAGGTGGTGGCGATCGGCCTCGCGAAGGCCGGCGCCGCTATTGCCATCTTTTCACGCACCGGTGCGGACGAAACGGTTAAACTGATTGAAGCCGCAGGTGGGAAAGCGGTCAGCATTATAGCGGACGTCACGGACGAGGCGCAGGTGGACGCAGGTATAGCCGCCGTGTTCGGGCGCTTCGGCTCGCTCGACATCGTGTACAACAACGCGGGCATATGCATCCACAAAGACACGTTTAGCGCGTCCATTGCCGAGTGGCGCGAGGTGATGGACATCAACGTGACGGGCGAGTACATCGTGGCGCGCGCCGCAGGGCGGGCCATGCATGAACGCGGCATTAAGGGGAGCATCATAAATATGGCGTCGATGTCGGGCAGCATCGTTAACATCCCGCAGTGGCAGGCGTCGTACAACAGCTCGAAAGCCGCCGTCATCCATATGTCGCGCTGCCTGGCGGTCGAATGGGCGCCGTACGGCATACGCGTCAACAGCATCAGCCCCGGCTACATCGCGACGCCGATGTCCGTGGACACCCCGCAGGAGCTGCGCGACGCGTGGATGCCGCTGATCCCGCAAGAGCGCATGGGCGACCCGGAAGAATTGATGCCGCCGATTTTGTACTTGGCCAGCCCCGCGTCCGGCTACACGACCGGAACCGACGTAATAGTTGACGGCGGCTATTCCGCAAAATAAGGGTGGGTCAGGGGGTCTGTTCTCTTGTGCTAGTTTCACAGCACACGAGAACCGTCCCCCTGATCTGTAACCCCGATATGTGCAGGAGTACCGTCCCCTTGATCCGCTCCCGCTCTGTTTCTTTTCATACCATATTACGGCAGATCGCTACCCGCTGATAGCAGCAGGGCGTACCAGTCCTCGCGGCTGAGCGTGACGTCGGCGGCCTTGGCGCAGTCCGCCAGCCTGCCCTCGTTCATCGTGCCCGTGACCGGCTGCATCTTAGCCGGGTGGCGCAACAACCAAGCGACGGTGATGGTCGTTTCTGAAACACCGTATTTCTGCGCCATCTCGGTCAGCTTTTTGTTGAGCTCCGGGTACTTGGGGCTGCCGATGAAAACGCCCTCGATGATGCCGTATTGGAAAGGAGACCACGGCTGTATCGTGATGTCTTCCAGCCTGCAAAAATCCAGTACCCCGACGTCACGGCTGACTGAGTACTCGTCGCCGACCCTGTTGACGTGGATGCCCTGGGTTATCATTGTCGCGTTGGTGATGCTAAGTTGGAGCTGGTCGGCGACAATCGGGTATTTGATATACTTTTGCAACAGCCGCATCTGCCCCGGGTTCTGGTTCGAAACGCCGAAATTCCGCACCTTCCCGGCGGAGTGGAGTGCCTCGAACGCTTCGGCGACCTCTTCCGGCTCCATCAGCGCATCAGGCCTGTGCAAAAGCAGTATGTCGATGTAATCGGTTTTCAAGCGGCGCAGGCTGCCCTCGACGGAGCTTACGATGTGTTCCTTCGAGAAATCATACATCCTGCCTGGCACTATGCCGCATTTAGTCTGGAGGATGATGTCCTCGCGCCGCCCGCCAATCGCCGCGAAGCCTTCAGCGAACACTTCCTCGCATGCCGACCTGCCGTATATGTCCGCGTGGTCAAAGAAATTGGCTCCGAGATCGATGGCGTTGCGGATGAAGCTCTCGATTGCTTTCTTTTCGAGCCTGTTCATGCGCATGCATCCGACCGCAATGACAGGCACTTCCAGATTCGACTTGCCAAGTTTGATTTTTCTCATTGATTTTACCGCCTTTATATAATATTCACTTAAATAGTTCCGCAGTTTTTTCCAATTCGGCGGGGATGTCGATATGCTGGGGGCAGCGCTGGACGCACGCGCCGCAAGCCGTGCAGTCCTCCGCCTTTCGCCCATTGGGGAGCGCGCGGTACCGGCCCACGATCTCCAGAGGGGGCGCACCACGCTTATGCTCATTATATAAATTGAAACAGTCGGGGATCATTATACTGGCCGGGCAGTTTGCAAGGCAATAGTTGCAGGACGTGCAGGGGATGGCCGCTATGTTGGATGTGGCGTTCATAGAGGCTTTAATCAAGTCTTCCTCCGAATCCGTCAGCGGCTGGAACGGGCTGAACGTTTTGAGGTTGTCCTGCATCTGCTCCATGTTGGACATGCCGCTGAGCACGCAGGTCGCTCCGCGCAGCGATGCGGCGTAGCGCACGGCCCACGAGGCGATGGACGCGTCCGGCGCGCGCGCCTTTAGCAACGATTCCGCAGCTTTGGGCAGCGTAGCCAGCCGGCCGCCCCTCACGGGCTCCATGACGATGATGGGCTTTTTGTGCTTCAAGGCTATTTGGTGCAGTTGGCCCGCGTCGTCCCGCAGTATGTCGTAATAGTTGAGTTGGAGCTGGGCGAACTCCATTTCGGGGTGCCTGGTCAAGACGCGCTCCAAAAGCGCCGGCGTCCCGTGGAACGAAAAGCCGACATGCTTGCACAGGCCTTTCTTTTTTTGTTCCGCCGCCCATTCGTAGACCCCGGCCGACACGGCGCTGCGCTCATTGGAATCGTCCAGCGAGTGGACCAGGTAGAAGTCGAAATAGTCCAGCCCGCAGCGCTTCAATGACTCGCGGAGTATGCGGTCGCTCGAGCTTTTGCCGCTGGTCTGCCACGGCGGGAGCTTGTCCGCCACCAAATAGGAGTCCCTGGGGTGGCGGGACGAGACCGCGCGTTTGAATTTGTCTTCTGAGCCGCCGTATACATAAGCAGTGTCGAAATAGTTAAATCCCGCGTTTAAGTACGCGTCCGCCATTTTTGTCGTATCGGCTGCCGAGGGCAGCCGCATGAGGCCAAAGCCAAGGGTGGCGTATTTCGGGTTTGGGTTCAACACATCACTGTGCGTCATGTAGAATAATCCTCCATTTGGTTGTAAAACATTTTATTGTAATATTATATCCCTAACTAATCGTAGGTACAATATTCGATGTAGGGGGTAGGGGCGGATTACCTGTGTTTTGTCAGTCCATGTCGAGGTGCATTTTGTGCGATGGGGGAGGGTAGGCGGCCTCCAGCGCGGCCCAGTCTTCTGACGATATGGCTGCCGCCAGGGTGGGCGCCGAGGCGTTTTCCTCTATATGGCGGATCGACGCTGCTTTTGGGATCGCGCAAATGTTGCCGCTACGCAAGACGAATGCGAGCAGGATTTGAAATATGCTTACGTTGTATTTGCCCGCTAGGTTGCGGAGCGTCGGTTCAGTCAAAAAATCCGGCGTTGTGCGCCGCATTTGCCCGCCCTGGGCGAGCGGGCAGTAAGCCATCGCGGCGACGCCGTGTTTCGCGAGCCACGGCAGGAGATCGAACTCGGCGCCGCGCGATCCCAGATGGTAGAGAATCTGGTTTGCCGCGCAGCGGTCGCCGTGCGGCGCTCGGAACAATTCCTCCATGTCCGCGACGTCGAAGTTCGACACGCCCCAGCGCCGTATCTTGCCTCGGCTGACAAGTTCCTCCATGCCGCCGACCATTTCTGGGAGCGCGACGCTGCCGTCGCGCCAGTGCAGGAGGTAGAGGTCGATGCATTCGGCGCCGAGCCTTGCCAGCGATGCGTCGCAGCTTTTGTACAAGGTAGGCGGGGACGCGTTGCACGGGCAGACTTTTGTGACGATTGTGACGTCCGCGCGTCGCAGCGAGCGGCTGCGCAGCATGTCGCCTATCAGCAGTTCTGCGGCGCCATCGCCGTACATTTCGGCTGTGTCAAGCAAGCCCATGCCGAGCGCGACGCCGCGCGCCAGGGCGTCTTTTTCGGCGGCGCGCATGTCCGCGCGTTCGCCAAGATAGCACGTGCCCATGCCGAGTGGGGGGAGATTTATCATCATAAATTGTGGATAGCCCGGGGGCCAGCATTACTAATTATGGATGGCCCTCAAAACACTGAGCTTCATTGCTCTTCTGGCGGGCAGGAAGCCGGAGATTATACCTATTACGGTGGAGAAGACGAGGCCCAAGCCGATTAACCACGGCGGGATTATCGCGATGGGCGGCATGTCCTGCCCCACGTTCCAACCGCGCCCGCCGAAAGAGTTCATCAGATCCCCGCCGTAGTTGTTTAAAACATATGCTGCAACCTCGCTGAACAGGATGCCTATGACGCCGCCAAGGAAGCCGATGAGCGCAGCCTCAAATAGAAAGAGCATCCCAATGTTGCCCAGCTTGCAACCGAGCACTTTCATGACGGCGATCTCCTTCGTACGCTCGTACACCGACATGACCATTGTGTTCGCGATCCCAATTGCCGCGACCAGCAGCGATATTGCGGCGATGCCGCCCAGCAACTGCTGTATCTGGTTCGTCGTCTCCTCCATGTACTGCAGCATATCCAAAGGGCTGCTCGCGCCCAGGCCGAGATCGTTGATCTTGCGCATCACGGTCTCCACGTCGCGCCGGTCGTACACTTTTACCAGCGCGCTGTCGTACGGCGACTCGACTACGTCGCTCATCGACGAGTAATACATGCCCCCGCTCGACGACGAAACGGCGTACCCAATGTCCCTGCCGCCCCCGCCGCCGCTGCCCCTGTTCTGGCGCCTGTTGTCTTCGTCCATGCATTTTTTAAGCCATTCCACATTGACGATTATACTGTTATCGTACTCGGACCACAGGTTTTCGTTGCCTTCCAGGAGACCGATGCCCGTGAACTTGTGGAGCTTGGGTTTTTGGCTCGGGTTGCCCTGGTCCATGCCGGGCTGCCGCCGTTCGCCGTATTGCCAATCGGACGTCATGACGAAGCTGTCGTTGTATATATCGACGAGCGGGTCGCCGCTCATGTCGCCCCAGCCCCAGCCATAGTCGCGCGTGTTCGAGCGCGTGTTCATGAAGTTGTACGGCATGCGAAAGCCGAATATGCCCACATTTGTGTCATTTTCGTCCAACATGCGGCCTTCTTTGAGATCGAAAAAATAATCCATGTACCGCGTGTCTATCCCGATAAATGTACATCCATATGATTTGTACTTACCGGACACCACGTATAGATATTGCCTCATGAGCGGTGTGGCGGCTTCGACCTCCGGAAACGCATCGATCCGAGCAATCGCCTCGTCGTCGAGCATGCCCTGGGACGATTCGACGTAGCCGCTCTCGTCGGGCGGCCTCCAAAAATAGCTCGTCACGCTAATGACCTCGACGTTGCCGAACTGTTCGACGGCTCTCATGTTCGCCTCGCTCATGCCGACGCCGAGCGACATCATGACGATTATCGCCGACGTTCCAATTAATACGCCGAGCACCGTCAGCGCCGTCCTGGCTTTGCGGTTAAACAAGTTGCGCAGGCCCATGCCTAATAAATCTATGATGCGGATAAAATCACCTCCGGCTGTCCCGTTCCTCAAATGCCGCCATAAGCCTAGCGATGCTTTCGTTTTGGGCTTCGTCGTCTAAAATGTAGTCGTCAGTTGAGTCGTCTGAAAGCGGGTCGTTGTCCAGGGCGGTATCGTAATATATGCCTTCGCTGCGTACACTGCCGCCGCTGCTCCCACCACCGCCGTCGCCGCTGCTCCCACCACCGCCGTCGCCGCTGCTCCCGCCACCGCCGTTGCCCCTGCCGTTCCCACCGCCGCTCCCCACGTAGTTATATGGCGCCCCTCCGGACGACAGCTCGTCCTCCGCCATCCGGTTGAGCTCCCGCTCCAGCCGCTTGTTCTTCGCGCGCCTCACCAGCGCCGCCACCACAATAATAATGATGAGCAACGCCGCCCCGCCGGCAGCCGCATACATCGGGTTTTGGCGCACATAATCCAGCGCGCGCCTGATATACTGCATGACGTCGAACTCGGGCTCCTCCTCGAAGTAGGGCATATCGTCATACATGCCCGGAAATCCGGGATCCCGGCCATCCATCATCCAATCGCCCATGTCCATCATTTCCATCGCTAAAAACGGAAACTCCATACGCTCCTCGCACAGGTTGCCCTGCGCGTCCTCGTATGTTATCAGGGCAAACCCGATTTGGTCGCCGGGGAAATCCGGTATGACGTTCGCGTCGTAGAACTCCTGCGAGCCGGGCTGCAGGTTCCCAAAATAATAGCCCTGGGCCTGCGCCGCAAACGGGCCGTCAATGGACGCCATCACATTGTACAGCATCGTTTTGCCCATATTGATGAATGTGTAAGAGACGTTGAACGGCTGGCCCTGCATGACGTTCGGGTTGGATATCATTATGTCCTGAATCGTGACTTTGGTCACCTGCGTAACCGGGATGCTGATGCTCTCCCTCGTCGTTATCGCCACGCTCTTGCTGTCCTCGTATTCTATGTTGGAGAAAAGTTGATAGGACTTGGCGTCGGCGTCGGCCTTTATCATCAGCTTGATGGAGCGCTCGACCTCCTCGCGGGGGCCTATCTGCTCGATGTAGAACGAGTTGCTCCCCTCGACCGGGGTAAAGACGCCGGAGGAACCGCCGCTGCTGTAGCTGCTCCCGGAGCTTTCCACGTCGGAGTCCAGCAGTATCTTGATGTTCTTCACTTCCTGCGACATGCTCGTATTGTAGAAGGTGAGCGTGATGTCCACCGTCTGCCCGGCCTTGGCTTCCCTTGGCTGATAGTCATAGTTGCTGATAATGATCTTGGGGACGGACTCCCTGCCTTCTGTCGTGGTAGTCGTAGTCGGCGTGGTGGTTTCTTCGGGCTTGAACAATTGAATGCCCACATACTGCGTGGCCGTGATCCGCTGGGCCGTCTGCCCGCCCGAGCTGCCCCCGGCGCCATCGCCGCCGCCCGGGCCGTCGTCGTTGTCGCCCGGCGTATATTCAAGCGTGAACGATATGGGGACGTTGCCGGACTGTATGTTGTTCGAAACGGTAAAGTCGAACGAGAGCGGCACGATGCCGCCGGGCGCGATGGGTTTAAGCATCCTCGTGTTGAGCGATCGGCTGATGAACTCCTGCCCGGCGCTGAATGTAAGCTTGATGTCTTCCATTGGGACGTCGCCGGTGTTGGCGACGTTGAACGAGATGCTGAACTGCCTGCCCTCGCCCAGGCTGCCCGACGGCGAGTCTATGTCCGTAAATTCAAAGCTGGAGTAATATGAAACCTTTTGTGACTGCACGAGCGGCAGGAAGACCTGGGAGTCGCCGCTGTAGGACTGGCCCGCGTCGTCCGCATAGGCTATGGTAAGGATGAGCTCCGTGCGGTCGCCCGCCATGCCCTCCGCGCATATCAGTTCAAACGCCTGCGACGCGCCCGCCCCGCCGTCGATTTGGTTGATATAGCGGATGTCCGGGGCGTTGTCGGTGGATATGCCGTCGGCCTTCAAGCCCTTCAGTGTCAGGGCGACGTCCTTTGCGGGGAGGGTGCCCGAATTGGCGATATGTACGGTGAGGATGAATGCCGAGCCGGGCTTGACGGCGTCGATGCGCGGCGTCGCGCTGTCGACCGCTTCTATGACAGCGCCGACAGCCGGCGCCGCCTGGCCGGTGGCGACCTCGGCAAGGCTGATCCGCTCCAGCGTCAGCTTTGGCGCCGTGTTTGTGTTGTTAATCGTGATGATGATGTTTTCGCTCGACTCCGACATCGAGCCCACGCCCAGCACGGTGCGCCCCGAAAAACTCACACTGATCGTGTGCTGCCCGCTTTTCGCCGTCGGCAGCACGCGCAGCTCAAAGCGCGCGTTCTTCACGCTGTTGACGGTCAGCTCCGTCATCCTGGCCGTGAACGCGTATTTGTCGTACTCGAACGGGAACTCGGCGTCCGCGCCGGGGTCGATGGACACCGTGATGTCCCTGGCCGCTTGTTTGCCGACGTTCTTTACCGGTATTTCCAGTATATAGCGCTGCCCGGCGTTCGCGACCGGGAAGCGCGCGCTCAGATCCACTGCGAAGCGGGGCGGCTCGGACGGGCCGGACGGCGGTATGTATTCGGCGCCCTCGCTGTCCGGTACACATTCGGTGATGGTTATACTCCTGGGGTCGTTGAAGTCCGTTTCCTCGCCGCCGCCGATGCTGCGCCTGCCGGAAAAGTTAAACATCAGCGTCGTCGACCTGGTCCCGTTATAAACTAAATCGAATGTAGCCGTCACCAAGTTCTGCGCCCCGTTTATGCGTACGGCGTTGACGCCGCCGGTGAAGCCGCCGCCCGTCGTCCGGGCGGTGATATCGCCCGAAAAGCTTATGCTTTCGGGTATGCGAAATCGCGCCTCCAGGGTGATAGGGTCGTCGCTGAAGACGTCAAATAGCACGCGGGACGAGTTTCTGGCATATACCGTGTAGTCGAGGAATATCAAGCCGGAGTTTTGGACGTTATCGCCGTCGTTACCGCCCGACGCGTGCGCCGGGATGGGCGCGGCAAATGGCGTCGGAAGAAGCTCGGAAAGATGTGTTGGCAGCAGTGAAGCAATTGGCGCCGGCAGAAGCGATGCAAAAGTTGCTGTGAACAGGCCGATTAGGCAAAACGCCGCGAGCGCGACGGCAATTTTTTTGAATGCTTTGTTGTATTTCAAACTGTGTCCTCCTTGATTTTCCGTTTTTATCATTTGTATATATATTTTGTATATGCATTATGTATTATGTATGTATTATGTATGTATTATGTATGTATATATAGCGGGTATAATGCAAGCGGCTTGCGTATGCACGCGCGATGTACCCGCCTTATGCGTTATCTTCGATGCTAGCGATGCACCCTCCCTTATGTGTTGTCTTCGATGCTTATGAAGCACCCTCTCTTATGTGTTGTCTTCGATGCTCACGATGCGCCCGTCGCGTATGTTTATGATGCGGTCGGCATATCGCGACAGATCGCTGTCGTGCGTCACCATTACGAGGGTGCGCCGGGCGCGCCTGGATATGTCGATCATCACGTTCATGACGTCCTCCCGCGTCCTTGTGTCCAGATTCCCGGTGGGCTCGTCGGCGAAAACGATTTGCGGCTGGCCGACGAACGCCCTGGCGATGCCGACGCGCTGCTGCTGGCCCCCGCTCATCTGCGTGGGCCTGTGCCTCACATGCGTTGCCAGCCCGACCCTTCTTAGCATCTGGACGGCCCGCAGGTTCCTCTCCCGCTTGGGCATCCCCCGGAAAATGAGCGGCATGGCGACATTTTCCCTCGCCGAAAGATTCGGCATCAAATTATATGATTGGAAGATAAAGCCGATATGCTCCTGACGAAAGCGCGCCAACCGGTTTTCGCTCATCCTGTTGATGATATGCCCGTCGATGACGATGTCGCCGCGCGTGGGCTTCTCGAGGCCAGCAATCAAATGGAGCAGCGTGGACTTGCCGGAACCCGACGTGCCGACTATGCAGCAAAACTCGCCTTCGCGGATGTTCAAATTGATATCGCGCAGCGCGACGACGCTCTCCTGTCCGACCGGATAGACCTTGCTGATATTTATTATGCGAATTATATCATTCACCGTGCGTGTTTCCTCATATGTATTGTATCTTTGGGGCGGCGCCCTTACAGGATTACGCCGTCCTTGAACAGAGCGATTTCCCGGTAGCCGTTGGCCTCGTTTTTCGCGGCGGCCTCCCCCGATGCGACGGCGATTACATCGCTGTACAGCGCGTCCGCGAGCGCGTCAAAGGCCTCGCCCGAAACGAGCCGCCCCGCGTCGAAGTCGATCCAGCCGGGCTTTTTGGATGCGAGCCGCGTGTTGCTGGCGATCTTCAGTGTAGGCACGGGGGCGCCGAGCGGCGTGCCTCGCCCCGTCGTAAAGAGGATGATCTGCGCCCCCGCGCATGTGAGCGCCGTAATGGCAATAAGATCGTTTCCCGGAGCCTCCAACAGGTTCAGGCCATGCGCCGCCGCTGTGTCGCCATAGCGCAGCACCGCGCGGACCGGGCTCTTGCCGCCTTTTTGCGTGCAACCGAGCGATTTGTCCTCTAATGTCGATATGCCCCCGTCTTTGTTGCCCGGGGACGGGTTTTCGTATATTTCTTGGCCGTGCGAAATATAGTAGTTTTTAAAATCGTTTATCAGCGCCACGGTCTGGCCAAACAGCGCCTCGTTTTCGCAGCGGTTCATCAAAATATGCTCTGCGCCGAACATCTCCGGCACCTCCGTAAGGATGGTAGTCCCGCCGTTGCGCACAATCCTGTCGGACACGGCGCCGACGAGCGGGTTTGCCGTTATACCGGACAGCCCGTCGGAGCCGCCGCACTTGAGACCGATGCACAGTTTTGAGAGCGGGAACGGTATACGCGAGCGGCGCTCCGCCTCGGCCGCGAGCCCGTCCAGTAGGGCCTCGCCCTCCGCGAACTCGTCCGCGCTGTCCTGCGCGACCAAAAAGCGCACGCGCCCGCCGAACATCTTCTCGCAGCCTTTATACCGAAGCGCCAGAACGCGCTTGAATTCTTCGACATGGTTGTTTTCGCAGCCGAGCCCGACGATGAGGACGCCGCCCGCGTTCGGGTGCATGACCAGGTTCGCCAGCAGGTTCTGGGTGCGCTCCTGATCCTCCCCGACCTGCGAGCAGCCGTATGGGTGCGTGAACGCGTATGTTTCCTTATAGCGCCGCCGGCCCGCCTCCGCGAGTTTTTCGGCGGTCTTGTTGACGCAGCCGACCGTCGGGATGACCCATATCTCGTTGCGCGTCCCGATAGTACCGTACTCCCCCGCATAGCCCATAAAATGATCTATAGTCACTCGAGTCGCTCGTGGCGGTGCTTCTTCGCCGCCCTCGCCCATTATGCTTGGCTTAGGCTTATATGTATACTCGATGACATCCTTTAAATTTGTACGCACATTATGGACATGCACGTGCGCGCCCGCAGGGATATCGCATGTCGCGCTGCCTATGGGGTTGCCGTACTTTATAATATGGGCGCCCGCGCGAATGTCGGCGCGCGCGAATTTATGCCCCTGCGGGATGTCGTCCACTAATGTCACGCCCGCCGCTTGCGCGCCCGCCGCCAAATCCGCCAGCGCGACGCCGACGGAGTCGTTTTCGTTTATAATTGTAGCATTCGTTGTATTCGTTGTATTCGTCGTATTCATTGTAATATACGTAATAATATACGTAGCAATTTACGTAGTAATATACGAAATAATATACTAACTAATATACGTACCGTTACACATACCGTTGTTTAACTTCCGCTTAAATATCGTACCATAAATATGTGATTTTGTCTTTTTTTTGTTGCCCGCGCACTCGCCGCGTAATATAATTTTGCCATGAACGCCACAACGCGCGACCGCGACGAATTGCAATCTATATACGATACGCTGCTCGCCCACTATGGGGATTTGCACTGGTGGCCCGCGAAGAGCCCCTACGAGGTCATGGTCGGTGCGATTTTGACGCAAAACACCGCGTGGGGCAATGTGGAGAAAGCTATTGCGAACTTTGGCGGCGGCTTGTCGCCCGGGGCTGTGCTGAGCGCCGGCCGCGCGGAGCTTATCGACATCATACGCCCCGCCGGTTTCTTTAACCAGAAGGCAGGGTACCTTGTTGCGGTGACTGAGTGGTTCTCGCGCTATAGCTTTGATGTGGAAGCCGTCCGGCGCGCGCCGCCCGAAAGGGTTCGGGGCGAGCTGCTTTCGGTCCGGGGCGTCGGGCAGGAGACGGCCGATTCAATGCTGCTGTATGCCTTTGGCATCCCCACATTCGTCGTAGACGCGTATACCGTACGCCTCTGCGGGCGCTACCCGCTATCTGCGGGGGACAATTATACAGCCGTCAAATCATATTTTGAGGCCAATCTTCCAAGGTGCGAAAAAGTCTTTAACAACTACCACGCCTTAATCGTCATCAACGGCAAAACCCACTGCCGCAAAAGCCGGCCCTCCTGCGACCGATGCCCCCTCTGTGCCCGTTGTTCCAAACAAGGCATATAAAACATACAAAACATGTAATAGTGTTCACGACAGTGCCGTCACCAACATGGCACGAAAGTATGGAGTCGTGGACACTATCGCGGCGCAACGCGCCGTGCGAGCGTTTCACGCCCGTAAGGTGAGGGGAACCGCGCTTCCCCGAACCGACGACTTTCATAATAGATAATCTTGCAAAAGGTAATCTTACGCTTTCAAGGGTATATATTGTTTATACGGAAACAATATATCTTTATAATTTTGACAGCCAGGGGATTACATACTTATGCGCAGACAAGCCTATCAGCAAAATCTCAAACACAAAAAATTATTAACAGCGCTCATCTATATCACGTTCGCCGCTCTGTTGGCGATTGGAACGCAGGCGACCGCCTATGCAGCAAGCGCCGCCGCCAGCCCCTTGCTCAGCGTGATGTATAATTTCGGCGGATGCCAGGACGAATACTATACGCCCGAGGCATATTATGTGAAGCCGATAGTCAAAGACTTTACCGGTAACGGGAAACAGGAGATTGTCTTTGGGAACTACGGTATCATGATGCTCGACGCCACCACCGGCGACATCATATGGCGCGTCAACGGCGGCCACGACCGCTCCACGCCGTACTCGCTCACGGGCGGCGACATCGGCATACTGCACACGCTGGAGTCAGCGGACATAGACGGGGACGGGCGGTACGAGATAATCGCCGGCCACGCGAACGGCGCCGTCTCCGTGTTGTCGTGGGACGGCTATTTTAAGCCGGGATGGCCCCAGCAGTTGAAAAAAGGTGGGCATGGCGAACCCGTGACGGCCAGGGTGCGCTCGATCGAGGTCAGTGATTTGGACAACGACGGCAAGTGCGAGATAATCGCCGCCGCGTCCACGGTCGAATCCGAAAACGTGTGGGTATACTCCTATGACGGTAAGCTGATGCAAGGATGGCCCCAACTGGCGCCGTCGCAGGACGCTCTGCTGACGCATGGCATAGATTCGGGCTATAGCTATGGCGTGTTCATGGATGGGGTCACGTCCGGGGACATAACGGGCGACGGCATGAGGGAGGTCATCGTTGCCACGGACACGGCCTATATCTGCGCGTACGACATTAAGGGTAAGCTCGTCGCCGCCAACCCGTCCGTGTTCGGGGGCAGGACATGGGGGAAAGTGGCGCTCTGGGAGGATGTCAGGACCGAAACAAACATGAATTTCAACGAGGGCTGGGGGAGCTGGCCCCTGAAGGGGACGGAAACGCGGTCCGAACTGTATAAAGCCGAGCTCGGCCACGCTGTCATTACAGTCGAGGACATAGACGGGGACGGGAAAAACGAGGTCGTCACGTCGGCGGTCATCGTCGATATGGAACAGTACGACACGCACCTGCAGCACACGACGTCCAAATATATGAGTTTCTTCATCTTCAACGGCGACCGGACGCGGTACAAAGGGTGGGAGGCGTCGCCCAGCGATAAAAACCACATGAAGCCGCCGCTCATCCCTCACGGCGAGAGCCTTGTGGCGGAAGTGCAGTCTGTGCCTGTCGTCGCCGATCTCAACAGTGACGGCGTCAACGAAATAATTATCAACACTTATGACGGGATGATCCACGCGTTTTCCATAGACGACCCCACCCAGGAGTTCGCCCATTTTCCGTTCATGGCGCCGCAGCACCCGGGCAACGCCGAGACGCCGAATGGCGTCGTGTGCGTCGACATCGACGGCGACGGCAAGCTTGAAGTGATATTCACAACGCTCACATCGCCGCTTCCAGGCTTTGAGCAGGCGACGGTCAACGGCCACGTGTATATATTGAACAGCGACGGGACATTGCGGGCTTCGCATGCAATCCCCGACGGCTACCGGATATACGAGACGCAGAAACCCGCGTACGCCAACAGCACATATGCCGCCCCCGCCGTAGCGGACATCGACGGCGACGGCAAGTATGAGATAATCGTCAACACAAAGTACAGCGGTATATGCGTATTAAAAATCGACGCGCAGTACCCACGAAAGGACGCATCGCTGCAGGACGCGCAGCCGCCAGGAGGAGCGGCGGTTATGCCTCAAGGCGCGGCTTCATCTCAAAGCACGGCTTCACCAGAAGGGGCAGTTGGGTCGGCCGGAGCGGCGGTGGTGGCGGTTTCATCCGTAGATCTGGCTGCCGATATAAAATATAGCGACGTCGCCGAGGGCGAATGGTACTACGAGCCGGTACGCTATGCCGCCGTGAACGGCATTCTTTCCGCCGCAGGCGCGGGCATTTTCAAGCCGGACGACGCGCTGACGTTCGGCGAGGCCGTTGCCGCGCTGCACCGCGCCGGTGGCGATCAAAGTGGCGACTCCGGTGACGCCATCGTGTGGGCGCTGGAAAACGGTATAATCGGCGCGGCTGGCGGCGCGGTTGAAATTGCAGTTGGTGGCGAGCCCGATGATGAATATGGCGGCATATCCGCAGCGTCCGATCCAACCGGGGCGGTGACCCGCGAACAGTTCGCTGCAATGGTGTACCGCTATGCGCAGTACATGGGCGCGGAACTGCCCGGGGGCGCCGATATTTCGGCCCGGTTTACGGACGGCGCGACGACAAGCGGCTGGGCGTCAGAAGCAATGGGGCGCTGCATCGGCGCAGGGCTGTTCATCGGTTTTACGGACGGGACGCTGCGCCCGGGGGACGCCGCGACGCGCGCCCAATGCGCCGTCATATTAAAACGTTTCGACGAATTCGCAGCGTTGCCATGACGGGACGTTTGTTGCCATGACGGGACGTTTATGGGCGGGCGCGAAAAATTCATAATAAGTTAACACAATAGAAATGTATACGTAAATGTATACATTTTTCATATAACCGGAGCGACTGAAAGTCCAGCCCCTACAGATACATATTATTATGGACATCCTGCACACGGCGTGATGTCTTGCTCTCGGTCGGGCCGCCGTATCCCGCGTGAATTAACGTAGCCTTGCAAAAACCTTTATTTTTCTATAGAATATCTAGTGTTAATTTACATACGAAAGAGGAGAGCATAAACCGATGTCACTTAAACCATTTATAAAACGGATCATAGCGCTGGCTGTGGCGCTTGTATTATTTGCGGTATCTTCCGCGCCGGCCGTATTTGGGTCGCCGGAGGAGGATGTTATCGACGAGTTTTCCGACGCGCTCTTTATAGACGTGATCGAGACCGAGGGCGTTGCAGGGGGCGCCGCCCTGGCCAACGGCGCCGCAGAGGCAACACAAACCGACGCTTCGCAGGCTGCCGACGCTACGCAAGCCGTCGACGCTACGCAGGCCGAGGCCGCACAGGCTTCTGACTTGGATTTGCCGGATGTGCCAACGCCGGCAGCCGCGCCCGAGCCGGACTTTTCCGATCTGTCTGCAGCCTACGCCGATCTGACGCAGGAGGAGAAGGCGGAGATATTGAACCGCCTGGGGCTGCTGCTGGGCGATCCGGAAATTGGGCTGATGCTCGACATCATGGTGCGCCGCTCCGACGCCGCCGTGTTCTTTACGCGGCTTTTAGGGCAGGAGCAATATGTCATCGACCGCCGCGAGACCGATTTTGCGACGTCCCGCTTCCCGGACGCCCCCGAGGGCATGTGGTACACGCCGTATATTTCATTTTGCACCAGTATTGGGATCATAGCCGGGCGGACCGACGGCTATTACTACCCCGACGACAATATCAGCGAAAAAGAGTTTGCCAACGTGCTGCTGAAGATTCTCGGGTATGTGTACGAGGTGGACTATAACTGGGACACTGTATACGAATTTTCGTATGACGTGGGCCTTTTTGACGATCCGTCGTACGCCACCCGCAAGGAGGACAACCGCGAGTATTACAGGCGCGACGTTTGCGACCAGGTCTTTGCTGTGCTGTGCCTGGAGAAGAAGAACAGCCCCAAGCTGCTGATAGAGGAGCTGGTGGAGATAGGCGCCGTGTCCGAAAAGGCGGCCACCGATTTGGGCTTTGACCTCAGCGGCCTCGATAATTCGGGGCAGATCACCGTCGTGTACCCCGACGACGCGGACATATACAATGTCTACCATCTCGAGCCGGATCTGCTGTGGGTCGTCTTCACGAAGCCCGTGACCTTCCGCGACGAGGCGGTCGAGATTTGCCAAACATACGACTATTCCAAAGTCCTGACCGTGCGAGTCGAGGACAAGTCCGGCCGAGACGCGCTGCTCCGGACGGGCGAGCAGATCCCCCACATGGACTACACCATTGACATAAGCAATGTTATAGAATCGGACGGCACAAACGCCGGGATGCTCAGCTTCGATTTCGTCGGGTTCGATCCGGACGCCGCCATGGACGCGCCCGGCGGCTTGACGTCACTGCATAGGGACGTTAGCGCTTTGCCGGGGCTGGCTGCCGCTAATACTGCAGGCGCCTCCGGCGCGGGGCAGGCGGCGTCTAACGCCGCTTCGGCGGCGGGCGCAGGCGCAGGCGCAGATGAAGCGTCCGGCATCGGCGCGGGTGGCGAGCCGGCTGACGGGGCGCTATCCGGCGATGTGCAGGCGCCCACAGGCGAGGGCGGCTTTACGGGCGGCGGCGGTGGCGGAGCGGCCAACCCGTCGCGGCCGTCGGGCAACGCCGACCCTTCGGCCGATTATTTCAGGGTAGTAAACGTTTATACGACGGCTTCCAACGAGCTTGTCGTATATTTTTCTCATCCCATATCCGAGACCGCGTTGAACACATCGTTCTACAATATAACACAGGGCAGCACGATATTGAGCTCGGGTTCTGCGGGCCAGATAAGGGCCGAGCTTGTTGAAAACACGACCAATGCCGTCCGGCTGACCGCGTCCGGCATATCGTTCATCCGCGGCTCGCAGTACCGCGTGTCGGTCAGCGGCAGGCTCACCAGCAATTATACGGCCCGAATGAACGAGGGGGTCGAGGATTCCTATACATTTGTCGCGGACAACGTCGCCGAGAAGTCCAACAGCTTTGTGATGACGTCGATCAGCACCATATCCCAATATGGCATTGAGATCGAATTTTCGCAGCCGCTGCATGCCGATACGGCCAAGCAAGCGTTCAACTACCTTGTGCTCGATCACAACAACCGCAAAATGGACATTGCTTCGGCCAGCGTCATCCCCGACAGGAGCGCCGCTTCCGCTCCTGCAGCATCTTCAACAACGGGCTCGGGCGCCGGTTCGGGCTCGGGCACGGGCGCAGGCGCGTCGGGCGACGGCAGGGTGCTGCGCATCAACCTCACCCAGCCGCTCCTCACCCAGCAAAACTGCTCCCTGACAATCATATATGCGCAGAACTCGGCAATGACGTCGTCAATTGTCAACCAGACCTATCAGTTCCAGTACGGCGGGCAGGGCGAGGTGGTGCAAAAGTCGCCGCTGGCGCTGACAGGGGCGACTTCGAACGATCCGGCTTCCGCCGAGCTTTATTTTAGCATCAAACTCGATCCCGTGTCCGCTGTCGCCACGTCCAACTATACGATAAACGGCCCGTTTGACGGGAGGAACCAGTCCATCAATCCCGTAAAGGTGTCATACGATCCGGTTTTGTCGCCGTATATGGTCCGATTGTACTTTGCCGCAGATCGCCGCTTTTTGAGGGACAATGCCTATTCGATTAGGATAAGCAACACGATCCGCGACGAAAAAAGGCTCAGCCCGGAACGCGTCCTCGAGATGCAGTTTTACGCGAATAACCGCGACTCCGTGACCCCTGTCCTAAAAGACGCCGTAATAGTCGGCGAGGGCCTTGTGAGGCTCGATTTTTCGAAAGAAATCATGTTCGATCCCACGCGGATTACGGAGAGCAACTTCGTTTTGACGGATGCAGGCGCATCGGGCACGGGCACGGGCGCGGGCACAGACGCAGATGCGCAAATATCGCCGATATTGGTCAAGTATATAGATTCGACGACGGTTATATTGCGGTTTGACGTAATAGACATGTCGCGCAGATATACCGTCAGATTCAACGCGATCACCGACTTTTCGGGGCAGTACACGACCCGGTACCCTGAACGGGGCTCGTCGGTCGCCCTGCGCTCCGGCAAGCGCTGAGCATGGTCGCCGCTGCGGGCAATAGCGCAATAGGTCGCTTAAGGAGGCTTTTGGATGTTTGATATGCGGCGCCATAGCGTCAAAGCCGCGATTTCGTTTTTTATATGCGCAACGCTTATACTGGCGCCTATATTGCCCGCGTTCGCGTTCCTTTCGGACGTGCCCAGCGATTGGGCGAACGAGGAAGTGCTTAAGGCGCGCGAATACGGGCTGATACCCGCCGGCATGTACCACTCGTTCTTATCGGATGTTACGCGCTCTGAATTTTGCCGGCTGGTCATGGCGCTGTATACAAAGATTACGGGCGAGCCCGAAAAGCTCAATTTGCCCTCGGTGTTCACCGACACGGCCAACACTTCAATTTTGAACGCTTTCGAGCTGGGCATAGTCAAGGGCGTCGGGGGCGGGTTTTTTTTACCGGGCAACCCGATAACCCGGCAGGAAATCGCCGTGATGCTGTTCAATACGATCAACGCCATTAACGCGTCGACCGGAAAGGACATACTGGGCAGCCCGACGACGTCGATGGCCTTCGCGGATCGCGCTGATACGGCGGACTGGGCCGTCGACGCGATACAGAACCTGCGGAGCAATGAAATTATGCTGGGCGACGGCAGGAACCATTTCAATCCGCTCGATAATACGACGAAAGAAATGGCATTCATCCTGGTCAACCGCATATATTTGATCTATTCGGGGCTGGACGCGAAAAAGGCGTTCCCCACGGCGTATACGGGCGAAATCCTGATGCGGATCAAAGGGAGCATATTTAGCAGCGAAGAGTACCAAATAATCGGCGATGTGTACGAGCAGTACCCGGACGTGACGATTGCAGACATAGCGGGGTATATGGATGGCGCCCCGTTCACCGACAATAACGGCGCCCTTTATTATATAAACAGGTCGGAGAGTTTGAGCGAAAGCGTGTCCGCAGGGTACGCGGGGGGGCAGTATTACCCCGTATACGTCCTGGCCCGCGAGGGCGCGGCGCTTGACAGGTTGTTTATTGTCGCGGACGGCGGGCAATATGTCGATCGCTACAATGTTTTTTTGGATTCAGAGCGCAAGGAGCCCTACTTCCAAAAAACGTTTTCCGACGTGCTGTTCCCGGTGCCGGGGGACACATATGTGGTGTTCGGCGAGCCCGACAGCGGCGGCGGCAGTGGTGGCAGCGGCAGCAGTAGCAGTACCGGCGGTGGCAGTGGTACCAGCGGCGCCGGCGGAGGCGGCTCGGGCGCGGGCGCGGGCGCGGAGGTCCCGCTGGGCGCTGGCGATGTAGGGGCGGAAGAGATTGTGATCCCCGAAAGCGGCGACATCCCTGCCGGGACGACGTTCGCGTTCGCGGCCCTGCACCGCGACGCGCAGGAGCTTTTGGACATATATATATGGCGCGTCAGGCTATCGATGGGAAAAGTCACGCACCTGGCCGCGCTGCTTTTTTAGTTGCGCAATCGGCTAAAATGTGAGCAATCGGCTAAAATGTGCAAATCGGCTAAAATGTGCGCAATCGGATAAAATGTGCATAATCGGCAAAAATGTGCTATCGGTTAAAAATTTAATTGTAATTATATAAAGAAAGGGTTATGCAAAGTTATGAAATTTATGAGGTTTGAGCGCGATGGGGCGGAGTTCTATGGTGCGATCGACGGGAATTTTGTAAAACGCATCGAAGGCGATATTTTCGGCGCATATGACGTAACCGGAGATAAATATCCGCTGTCGGAAGTAAAGGCGCTGGCCCCCGTCTCCCCGCCCAACGTAATCGCGATATGCCTAAACTACAGCAGCCACGCGGGCGAAAGCGGGAGCGCGCTCCCGGAACGGCCTGTCATTTTTATCAAGGCGACCACCTCTGTCATTGCGCACGAGGGTATAATACGGCTGCCTGCCCCGGCCCCGGACGAGGTCGATTATGAGGCGGAGCTATGCATCGTCATAGGCAAGACCGCGAAAAACGTATCGGAAGCGGACGCCCTGGACTATGTGCTTGGGTACACATGCGGCAACGACGTGAGCGCGCGTGACTGCCAGCGGAGGCTTGACGCCCAATGGGCGCGCGGCAAATCGTTCGACACGTTCTGCCCGATTGGCCCGTATATCGTGACGGATGTCGCCGATCCTCAAAACCTCGATATAAAATCGCGCGTCAACGGCAAGGTGATGCAGAGTTCCAATACGCGCAACATGATTTTTTCGGTGCGCCATTTAATCAGCTACTGTTCCCACAACATGACACTGCTGCCGGGCACGATCATCATGACGGGCACGCCCGAAGGCGTGGGCTTTGCGCAAGACCCGCCCGTGTTCCTGCGGTCCGGCGACGTCGTCGAGATAGAGGTGGAGGGCGTAGGCGTGCTGCGGAACACCGTAGCGGAGGAGGCGTGAGCGAAGTACGGTTGAAAGGGCCAAAGAGAAAAAATATGGAAAGGGCAGAGCTGTGGCGCGACGCCATTCGTTTTTTATGTATTATCAGTGCGCAGTCTGCGAATAGCGTTTGATATGGCCAGACAAAAAGCGTCCCGGGACTATAAGCTGATAGAAAAAATATTCGATCAATTGTCTTCATCCGTCGCTATCGCACTGCTTAAAGACGATAGGCTGGCGTATGAGTTTTACGGTGGGCGCAAGGCGGCGCTTTCGGAAGTCAGCAGTGAAAGCGCGAAAACCGGAGGGTTGTTTCGGGGCTTTGGCGGTAAGGGCGGCAGGCGCGCAGGCGCTCGAGAAAGTGCAGGCGGGGTGGGAAATGCCCGCGAAAGCGCTGGCAACGCGAACGCCCGTACAAGCGCAGACGGGGCGATCGCTCGTACAGGCGCAGACAGGGCGAACGCCCGCGAGGGCGCGAGCGACGCAAACGCCCGTACAGGCGCAGACGGGGCGATCGCTCGCGAAAACGCGGGCGGCGTCAACCGCACCACCCGTTTTAACCTGGGATCGGCTTCCGAGCTTTTTACGGGCGCTTTGGCGGTCAAGCTGATGGAATTTGGCGAGCTGCGCCTCAACGATCCCGTGCGCAGGCATGTGCCGGAGTTCGCGTATGAGGACGTGACTGTCCACCATCTGATGACGCACACATCCGGGCTTTCGTCAGCCGAGTTGCCGCTGCCGGACAACTATACGGCGAGGCGCGAGTATTTCCGCAAGCTGTATGAGGGCCTGTCGCAAGCGCACAAACCGGGCGCCAAATACGGGTATTTCAATTATAACTATGCCGTTCTGGCCGATTTGATTGAGAGGATAGCGGGCCAAACGCTCGATGAGCTGGCTTCTGTATTGATATTCATGCCGCTGGGTATGAAACATACCACATACAACGGGGCGTCGCTTCGGGAAAATCAGTACGTGGTGCCCTGGAACCATATGGAAAACCGTTTCATGAGCGAAATCCACGCCAAGCAGCCGACTGGGCAGAGCGGCGTCTATACGACTGCGCTCGATCTCCTGCGTTTTGGGAGGATGTTTCTCAACGAGGGCGAATACGAGGGGCAGACAGTGTTTTTGGACAGCAGCATCGAATTTTTGTTCCGTGAAGTCACCGGCGGCAAATTCATGCGCACGCCTGTTTTCATGATTAAACGGAAAGTGGACGTTTTTGGCTGCTTTTCGGAAAAGCTCTCGCCGGAGGCAGTGGCTCTGACCGGCGATTTAGGCAGCATCCTGTTTATCGATCCGGTGCAGCGCATCGTAGGGACGGCGCTGACGAACAGCACATGGGTACACGCCCTCAACCAAAACTACAGTAATATCGTGGATATATTGACAAGCATGTAATGTGTTTTCAGGGCGCGGCGCCCCTACGCCGAAGATAGCATTCGGCGCGTCGGGCTTGTTATGCCCAATCAGGTAGGATCAAGAGAGGAGACTAAAAGCCCTTTTCCTTGCAAAAGGGCTTCTTTTGTGCCATATGCCATTTGATGGATTCGTGACCAAGTGCATCGCAGAAGAGCTCAATATCATTCTCGCGGGCGGGCGCGTCGATAAGATTCAACAGCCCGAACGCGACGAAGTCCACCTCGCCGTCAGGAACAACGGAAAAAACTACAGGCTGCTGATTTGCTCGAACGCCGCGTCGCCGAGGATCCATTTGACCGGCAGCGCGAAAGAGAACCCCGAGCGGGCGCCCATGTTTTGCATGGTGCTGAGGAAACACATCGGGGGCGGCAGGATAGTCGGCATAGTCGCGCGGGACCTGGAGCGCGTCGTAGAAATAAAAATAGAGTCCGCAAACGAGTTGGGCGACATGTCCGCCAAAACACTGATTGCGGAAATAATGGGCAAGCACTCGAATATCATACTGATTAACGAAAATGGCCGCATCATCGATTCGATCGTGCATGTGGATCAGGATATGAGCAGCGTGCGGGAGATAATGCCCGCACGCGTGTACGCGCCCCCGCCGCCGCAAGACAAATTGATTCCGGGCGCCGGCGAGGAGGCGTGCGGGGCGATAATCGGCCGGGTCGCCTCGTGGCTGGACGATCAGCCGATGAAAAAAATCGGCGCCGCGCTGCTCGAAGCCACCATGGGTGCGAGTCCGCTTTTTTGCCGCGAGCTGTGCCACAGGGCGGGCATTGACGCCCTGACGCCGCTGGCGCTCATCGGCGCGGGGGAGCTGGGCGCCCTGCGCGGGGCGCTCGCGGCGGTGATGCGCGACGCTTTTAACGAAAAGTACGCGCCGGGCATCGCCATTGCGGGCGCTGGAGCGGCGGGGGCCGGCGTGGCGGGCGAAAACCCTGCGGGGGGAGTAATCCCTGCGGCGGGAACAAACAGTTTACTTGATTTTTACTGCTGGGAGATAAAAACATCAGGCGCCGCGTTCCTGCGCTACGATACGATGAGCGAAGCCGTAGACGAGTTCTACGCGGGCAGGGCGCGGGCCGCGAGCCTCGCGCAGCGCAAGGCCTGGCTCGTGAAGCTGGTTACCGGCCACATAGCCCGATGCAAAAAGAAGCTCGCCCTGCACCAGGAAAGTATGAGGGAAGTGGCTGATTATGAAATCTTCAAGCTATTTGGCGAATTGATTACCGCCAATATCCACAATATCGGGCAGGGCGTTGAAAATGTGAGCCTGTTAAACTACTATTCGGAGTCTGGCACAGAATGCGTCGATATAGCCCTCGACAGCGGGCTGTCCCCGCAGTCCAACGCGCAGGCCTATTTCCGCAAGTACCGCAAAGCCGCCAGCACGCGGAAGAACGCGGAGATCCAGGCGGCTGAGTCCGGCAGGGAGCTGGAATATTTCGAAAGCGTGCTACAGGAACTGGATATGTCGAGGGACAACGCCGAAATCGAGGAAATAAGGCTGGAGCTCGCATCACAGAAGTATGTCTCCGACGGTCTGGGCAAACATGGGAGAGCGGGGAAGCACGCCGGTAACGGGGCAAAACGCACCGGCGGCGCGAAGCGATCCGGGAGCGGTGGAGCGAAGCGCTCCGGAAGCGGTGGAGCGCAGCGCTCCGGCGGCGGTGGAGCGCATGGTACGATAAAGGGCGGCGGGCGCAGGAGTGACGAGCCGTCGGCGCCCCATGTGTTCATATCCTCCGATGGCCTAACCATATTTGTCGGCAAAAATAACCGGCAGAACGACCGCCTCGCGCTCAAGACCGCCGCGTCCAACGATATCTGGCTGCACGCGCGCGGTATACCCGGCTCTCACGTGCTGATAAAAAAACAGCAGGGCGACATTCCGGAAAGCACATTGCTGGAGGCCGCGTCGCTCGCCGCGTATTTCAGCAAGGCGCGGATGGGCGAAAACGTCGGGGTCGACTATACGGCGGCGAGGCATGTACGAAAGCCGTCCGGTGCGAAGCCGGGCATGGTCATATATGACAACCAGCGCACCATAAACGCCACGCCCAACGAAACCTTGCTTTCGCGTCTGACTAAGAAATTAGTTGCACAATAGGATGAACGCACGACCACAAACCATGGATACAAATTCACTCAAGTGTATTAAGTACCGCCTTTTTGTTCCGGGCGGCAATGTGACCGCCCTTGTCGAAGGGCTTGAAAAAGACATCCACAGGCGCCGCGAGATCCAGGATATCATCATGGAGCGGCATGTAGATGTCGAGCAGGTGGGCTTTTTCGGCATAGGCGCGGACGGCCCCGAGCTCATCATGACAGGCGGCGAGTTTTGCGGGAACGCCGCGCGCTCGGCGGCATGGCAATATCTAGGCGGCAACCCGGGCGAGACAGCCATACGCGTTTCGGGGGCGTCGCGCCCAGTACGGGCGGGCGTTAAAGCCGCGCTATTTTACCTGGTCGCCTGGGCGGAGATGCCGCTGGGGGGCCACGAAGCGAAGCGCGTCGACGTCGGTATGACTTGGATCGCTATGGAAGGCATATCGCACCTCGTCTTGACGCCGGAAGCGTCATACGGTTATATTACTGGATTGAATGGCGCAAAAGACGCGCAAGAATTTTTGCGGCGCGCCCAAGACGTCATACAAACGTGTGCGATCCGCGTTAACGGCGCATACGGAGTTATATTTACGGAAGTTTTCGACAGCAGCATGAAAATCCATCCTTGCGTTTTTATACAGGCGGTGGGCTCGGCGTTTTACGAAACGGCGTGCGGCAGTGGCAGCGCTGCGGTCGCCATCGCCTTGGGCATAGGTCGAAGCCGGGGGCTGACGGTATCGCTGCTCCAGCCATCGGGCATGCATATTGAAGCATCGGTGCGCATCGACGGCGGACGCGCCGTCAGCGCGATAATATCAGGCGCTATCGGTGAGCTCCCCGTAACCAAATGCCGAACGCAAAACATGTAAAGTAGGGCGCACCACCCTTGTAGGGCGCGATGTCCTCATCGCGCCGTAAAAAGCCACGACTGCCATGCACTTCCATGTTAAATTTGTTCGCTGTTCGCTCATGGCGGTTGGTGCAGGCAACCGATGGACATGTCGCTTTTCGGCTGATAGTTTTGTCATTAACGAATATATGTTACTCTATATATAATATGTGATATCAATAAATTATCGCGGGAGCAGCCTAAACGGCGATGCCGTGCGAATTTATTCATATAAGGATGATGAAAATGGGCAAGTTCATGAAAGAATTCAGGGAATTCGTTTTACGGGGCAACGTGCTCAACCTGGCGGTAGGGGTCATTATCGGCGCAGCGTTCCAGTCCATCGTGACGTCATTGACCACGAATATCCTCTCGCCGATATTGGGGCTTTTCACCGGCAACAGTTTTGACGCCTTACACGTCACGGTGCTTGGCGTGGACATCCAGTACGGCGCGTTTATAACCAGCGTGATAAATTTCCTTATCATGTCGTTCATAGTGTTTTTGCTGGTGAAATTTGTGAACAAAATTATGTCCATCCACAAAAAACCGGAAGAGCCGGCCGCGCCGACGACCCGCGCCTGCCCGTTCTGCGTGACGGACATAAGCATAAAAGCCACAAGGTGCCCGGCCTGCACCTCGGAGCTAGCCAGCTAAAATGTATAGCCAAACAGGCTGGTAATATGTAGGGACGACCGCCCCGGTCGTCCGCAACGCGGCCAGGTTAAATACATTGACGAACAGCATTCGTCCGCAACGCGGCCAGGTTAATATACATTAACGAACAGTATTCGTCCGCAACACAGCGCGATTTATATTAATGCCGCTATGGCATATCACAATATGGGGGGATTTTTTGTATGAGATTTTCAACTGGATTCATTAAGTCATTTAGGCATTTAATGTTTTTGGCGGCGGTCGCTTTGACTATTGCGCTAGTCGCGTCAGGCGCGTTCGCCGCAGGTGGCCCAGCCGAACCCGACGACGCATACGATGCCGCCGGTTTCGACGAATTTGATTACGACGAACCTGTTAACGACGAACCTGTTTACGATGATCCTGTTTTCGATGATCTTGCTTTCGACGAACCTGTTTTCGATGAACTTGCCCATTTAGGCGGCGGCTACCTTGGGGACGCGCCGCTGGCACAGGACGGCGTCGCACGCCCGGGGCAGGGCGGCGGCATTTTCGCGCTCCCGATCGTCCCCATCGAGCATTCGCGCGACATAGGCGATGTGGTCGACGCCGCGCGCCTCTATCCGCACAACGGCTTCGACAGCAGCAAGGTCACCGGGTTCTCCGTGGCCCCTGTTTTTTCGCCGCCCGCGTATAATGATAGCGTCGTGGGGACGCTGCTCCCCGCAGATGTCGCGGACGCCCTGAACGCGGTGAAAATGGTCCGCTTTTTGGCGGGCGTACCATATGAAGACGTCAAATTCACCGACGCGCTGAACCTGACGTCGCAGTACGGCGCATACTACATGGCTGCGACGGATCAGTTTGACCACAATCCGACCAAAGTGAACTATATACCCCAGGATTTCTATGAAAAGGCGCTGCTGGGGTGCAGCCGTGCGAACATAGCCGCCGGATATTTAAACATCAGCGCGTTTGTTATGTCGCAGGTTACCGATCCCGGGGCCAACAATATTGAGATAGCGGGGCACCGCCGCTGGCTGCTAAAGCCCGGGGGCGAAAACTTTGGGATCGGTCACGCCAGGGGGCCCGACGGCTCCTTATATCGCGGCTTCCGCTCGTCGATGTACGTCTTCGACGGCCTTGGGCCTTTTACGTGCGAGCCTGACACATTTATCGCCTGGCCGTCCGCCGGCGACTTCCCCATACAATACTACCTGGGGGCAGAAAATATCGATAACTACAATCCGCAGGCAAATGAATACCCCTGGTCGATCAACCTCGGCGACGAGTACATGACGCCGTCGAAGGGCGAAATCACGCTGACGCTCACGAGGAGCCGCAGTGGCGCCGTTGTCAACACGTGGGTTTTCAACGCCTCGACGCCGAACCTGGGCACAAGCGGCACAGGCCTGTCGGGCATGCACCTGGCGGTCGACAACAACGGCTACGGCATGATAAAGGCCATAATATTCAAGCCGGACAGCGCCACGCTCGGGCGCATACTGGACGGCGACGTCTTTAATGTCCGCGTTACCGGCTTAAAGAGCAATGTGGAGGGCAGCGTGGGGCAGGCGGCGGTACTGTCATACGATATCAAATTTTTTGATTTGCAAAGGGAGATGACGCGCAGCACGGTCACGTTCAACATCCGCCACGATGGCGCGCCCGTCGCCGGAGCGATTATTTCAGCCGCAGGCGCGACATATGTGACGGACGCGAACGGCACAGCCAAGGCGCGGTTCGATAACAACAGCACTGTCAATTACACTGTGTCAAAAGATGGCTATATCACGGAGAGCGGGTCTTTCAACCTTGGGGGCGCGAACGCCACACGGATTGTCGATATGTACATGCCGGTGGCATATGCATTCACCGGCGCGACCAGGACATACACGGGCGCGGCGCAGGGGATTACCGTAAGCGCGTCGCCGGACGCGCCGTACAGCCTCACATACAACGGCGATAGCGCACAGCCCATTAACGTAGGGGTATATACGGTCATCGCGGAAACCTCTACATCAAAATATAAGGGCCGGGCGGAAGCGACGTTCACCATCACGCGCGCGCCCCTGGTCGCGGCCGTTGCGGACATGCAAATGACGTACGGCGACGCGCCGCCGGCGCCCAACGTCACCTATACCGGGCTGGTCGGGGGAGACGTCGCCCTTGGCGCCGGAGCGGCAGGCTTGAGCGCCGCGTACAGCCTGGGCGCGCCCAATGCGCCAAATGGCAGGTACAATGCCGGCGAGTACAGGGACATGGTCACCGTAAGCGCCACCAACTATGATGTAACGGTGCAGGGCAGCGTGTTGACGATCAACAAAAGGCCGGTCACCCTTTCGGGCCTGGCCGCATTTGATCGCGAATACAGCCCCGGCGGATTGACGGCACGGTTGAACACCTTTGGGGCAGTGTTAAATAATATGTGCGAGGGCGACGGGCTGCTCCTGAACGTCGCTACCGCGCAGGCGGTATTTGAGGACGACGCCCCGGGGGACGGCAAGACAGTGCATGTAACGGGGCTTTCGCTTAGCGGCGCGCAAAGCGGCAACTATGCGCTGACAAACGCGTCGCTGACGCTGACGGCTTCCATAAAAGACAGGCTGTCAGCGCTAGACGTCGCGTCAGTGTTCGAGCCTGCGCACACGGCGGCGGTCGACTCGCGCATAATTGTATTGCCGTCGGCGCCGGATGATTTTGAAGTGTTTATCGTGGAGACAAACAGACCGGACGTCATAACCGAGGACGGCGTCATTAATCCCGTCGGCATGGATACCGACGTGACTATACGCCTCGCGGTCAGGCGCATCGAGCAGTCGGGATTGGCATGGGATCACCCGGACAACTACGCGCTGACCGGGCCCATCGTCGTCAGGGTGCCGGCGTTCACGAAGTATACAATCGGCGCGGTCGCGTCGTTCGTGGGCGAGGGCGCGGGCGAGGCGGACGCGAGCAGCGTGTCCATTACCGGCGCGGGCGACTATTTTAAGAACGACACCGTCGAGCTGCGGGCCGTTTCGTCATCGGCAAGAATCACGTTCGTCGGCTGGTACGAGGGCGACGCGGCAATCGGCGGCGCGGGCGCGGAATACAGGTTCGAGGCGCTGTCGGACCGTTCGCTGGAGGCGCGCTTTAATGTATCCCTTGCGCCACCGCCTCCGCCCCCGCCCCCGCCAAGCCAAGGCGGCGGTGGCGGCGGCGGCGGTGGCGGAGGCGGCGGAGGTGGTGGGATAGCGGCTCCCGTAGCCTCGCCGACTCCAGCGCCCACACCAACCGTAACGCCCACGCCAACCCCCGCGCCCACACCGGCCCGCACTCCCACGCCGAGGCGCACGCCCACGCCGTGGGGTACCGTCCGCATCGACTCGGATTTATTACCGGGCGCCGCAGTCCCTATTATGGGAGACATAGTGTCGGGCCATTGGGCAGCCGCGCAGATTACGCACCTGGTATCATTGGGCGTCATAAACGGCTACCCGCAGGGCGACGGTACATTTATATTCGCACCTGACAGGCTGATCAACAGGGCGGAATATATGAAACTCATTGCCGCCAGCTTGGACTTGCCGCTGATCGAGGGCTACGAAGGCTCGCGCTTTGCGGACTGGGGCGATGTGGAAGACTGGGCTAGGCCATATATCGCAGCGCTGATAGAGGACGGCATCGTGCTTGGTTCGCTGGAGGGCGGCAGGCTGTTCATCAACCCGCTATCCGACGTGACGCGCGAAGAGATGACGGTGATGGCCGTGAGGGCGCTGGGCGCGCTGCCCGGCGGCGTCGGTGGCAGCCAAGATGGCAGCCTGGATGCAGGCGACATCATGGAATATATCGTGGATTATGAAGCCATCCAGGACTGGGCGCTTAACGAAGTGGCCTTCGCCATAGCGGAGGGGCTGGTCAACTTGCGAAACAGCAGCGGGGAGCCGCTGCCGCTCAGCCGGGCGCGCCCCTTGCAGGGCGGCATCTTTTTCGCATCGTCATCGCCTGCAAGGCGCGACGAAGCCGCCGTCATTCTTAGCGAATTACTAAACATCGTTAATAAATAAATTTTATATACAATTTAAAAGGTGCGTATACAATTTAAAAGGCGGGCGTAGGTTTGTATGGATAAAATAAAAATAGGTTTTTTTGGGTGCGGGTTCATGGGGCAGCTCGCGCATATGTCAAATTATGCGGCGCTGGACACGTGCGAAATCGTCGGCGTCACCGACGTCAAGCAAAAACAAGCCGCGCTGGTCGCGGCGGCATATGGCATACCGAAAGTGTACGCCAGTGCGCGCGACATGCTGGCGGATCCGGCCATCGTCGCCGTCGTGGCCGCGCAGCCCTTTACCAACCATGTGAACATCGTATGCGACGTGCTGAATGCGGGCAAACATCTCCTTACTGAAAAACCTCTGTGCGTATACCCCCAAAACGGCCACGTCCTGGTTGAGTGCGCAAAGGCCAACGGTATGATTCATATGGTCGCCAATCACAAGCGGTCCGACCCCGCCGTCGAATATGCGATGGGCGCGATCAAAGCATGGAAAGCGTCGGGGGAAATGGGGGCGCTAAAGTATATCCGCATCACGATGCCGCCGGGCGACTGGGTGGCCGGCGCGGCATCGAGGGGGAGGCCCATAATCACTGACGAGCCCGGTGCGGCGTTCGCCCCGGAGCCGCTGCCGCATGGGTTTGAACCCGCGCTGGCCGACGCATATGTCAGTTTTGTCAACTACTATATACACCAGGTCAATTTGATGCGCCACCTGCTAGGAGAGGACTACAGGCTGACTTACGCGGACAAGTCGGGCGTGCTGCTAGTGGCTGAAAGCGAGTCCGGAGTCAGCGGCATCATTGAAATGGCGCCGTACTCGACCAGCGACAGTTGGCAGGAGTCGGCGCTTGTCTGCTTCGAGCATGGCTACATATCCATCGATCTGCCCGCGCCCCTTGCCAGCCAGCAGGCGGGCAAGGTGACCGTTTTTACGGATGTAGGCGGCAAGGGGTCATATATGTCGCCCACGCTGCCCAACATAAGCGCCATGCGCAATCAAGCCGCCAATTTCATTAGAGCGATAAACGGTGAAATTTCGCCCCCCTGCCAGTCCTATGAGGCGCTGAAAGATTTAGAGATAGCTATGGAATATATTTTGATGATTAACTAAATCATACGTATTTATACCCGACAGGGGCGTAGCGCGCTACGCCCCTACGGGGTTATTGGCTTTTGGTATGTGGCGCGGCGGCTTCGGCTTGGGCCCTGGCCGCCAGCGCTTCTTCTATTGCAGTAGCCAATTGGTCGGGGCATGATGTTTTTTTGCGACCGCAGCGCGTCCCCTTGAATTTGCTGACAAGGGTCTCGGCGTCCATGCCGTCCGCGAGCGCCGATATGCCGTTCAGGTTGCCGTTGCAGCCGTCTGTAAAGCGGATGTTGCTAATCTTTTTGTCGTCCCCAAGATCGAACGTGATCTTTGACGAGCATGTGCCCTTTGTTTTGTATTCATGTTTCATATATGCCTACCGTCCATTTCTTTCGGACATAATAGCCGCCGCGCCGGGGCTATCGCCCGCACCTGCGCCCGCGCCCGCATTTGCCCCCGGACCGCCGCTGCCATTGGCTGCGTGTTTATCCATGCCGCCCCGCGCATCGCCGCCGTCTACAGTATCCCTTTCCGGCGCGCCGTTTCCGCCGCCCCCGCCATCCGCTTCCGTCAGCTTGACACGCAGCGTCTCTATCCTGTTGTTGGCGACGCTTTCAATAGTGAACTCAATGTTGTCATGCTGCACGGCGCTGCCCGCAGTGGGGAAGACCTCGAGCTTGCCCAACACGAAGCCGCCGATCGAATCAAAGTCGTCAGACTCGATCTCCACGCCGGTGGCTTCGTTGAAGCTGTCGATCCCCATCGTGCCGTCCACGATGTATTCGTTGTCGCCGACCTCTTTGGCCGGCATGTCCGTATCGTCGTATTCGTCGCTGATGTCGCCGACTATTTCCTCTATAAAGTCCTCCGTGGTGATAATGCCCACCATGACGCCATACTCGTCCAGCACCACAGACATCCGTATGCGCCCGCGCCGCATCTCCGCAAAGACCTTGGCGATGTTGTTGAATTCGTAAACAAAATGCGCCGGCCTGAGGTAATCCGATATGGCGAACACATCCGCGCCGATGCCCAAAAAAGCGATGTCCTTTATGTTGAGCATGCCGACGATTTCGTCCGTCCCTGGCTTCGTCACAGGTATCCTGGAATAGGCGTGCTCAGCAAATATCGATTTTACGGTCTCGTAGCCCTCATCGAGATCAATGGATATTACGTGGATCCTGGGCGTCATTATTTCGCGGACCTCGCCGTCGCCGAACTCAAACACGTTATGGATCATCTCTTTCTCGTCCACGTTGAGCACGCCCTCTTCATGGCTGACAGTCACCATCGTCTTCAATTCATTTTCCGTATATGTCGGCGGCGTCTCGTTGTGCTTGCCGCTCAGCAGCCGGACAAACGACAGGGTAATTTTGTTCAAAATAAAGATAAGGGGCTTTAAAAATGAGACAATGGCGAACATCGGCTTCGCGATAAACACAGCAATGCGCTCCGCGTTGCGCACCGCCAGCGATTTTGGCGTGATGTCACAGAATATGAGGATGACCAGCGTGACAACGCCCGTCGCGAGGCCCAGCGCCACGCCCGTGTTCCCGCCTATATATTGTATGACCAGGGATGTCGTGATTGCGGATGCAAGGATATTAACGAGGTTATTGCCGACGAGGATCGCGCTCAGCAGCTTGTCCGGGTCCTCGAGCAGCGCGATGAGGATTTTCGCGTTTTTCGCGCCCTCGTCCACAAGGCTCCTGACGCGGATCTTGCCGACTGTAAGAAGGGATGTTTCGGCGGCAGAAAAGAAAGCCGACGCCAAAAGGCATACCACGAGGACGGCCAGGCGCCACATTCCTATGCTACTGTCTGTTTCCAAACTGTTAACCACACTCCATCAAATATGGCGCAACATCATTGCCCGGTTGGATTGCGGGACAGCCATATCACCGATAGTATACCAGACAAGGGCGCTAGCTACAATATCGCGCCTCTTCTGTAACATTATTGTAATATTAACGATTTTGCTAGCCTTTTAACCATTACGGACGATTGGCTATTCGCTCATGCGCTCGCAGTATAGTACGTATCGATGGCTGTTTTTGCCTAATGGTTCGCAAGAGATCAGCGTGATGAGGTCCTGCCCATCGCGGATTTTTATTTCGGCTATGTCCGTGGGGAGGATGATCGCGGCTTCTACCACCTGATAGACGAGCCGCTCCTTGAAATTGGTGATGATGATCTCGTCCCCGAGCTTTATGCGATGAATATTGCGAAACATTTCGCGGGCGCCTCCCCGGTGCGCCGCAATGACTGCGTTGGTGTTGATTCCACTTATCGGATAGCTGGTCTGCGTCAAATGCACGGCGCCTTTTTTCATGTTCTGCGCGTTCGCTCCCAGGTATATGGGCATCAGCGCTTTGATCGACGGGATTTCAATGTACCCGATGCACCCGTCTTCGAGACCGTAACTTGACACATCGATACCGGCTGTTTGGTACGAGAAGGCGTCCTTTAAATCTTCCTGCCCCGTTACGTATAAACGCTCGTTTTCGGATTTCAGGAATTGATACAGCCCTTCGTAAGCGCCGGGGGGCGCCGACATATCGCCTCCACCGGTGCTGCCGATGTCGCCGTTGTCATTGCCGCTGCCGCTGCCGCCACTGCGGCTACCGCCACTGCCATCACCGCCACCGCTGCCGTCACCACCACCGCCGTCGCCTTCCGCAAAACCGCCGCCGCCAGCGCCGCCGCCGGGCGCAGTGTCACGGCCGCTGCCATAGCTGCCCGCCGCATATATTTTTGCCAGGAACGCCTCTTTTTCAGCCGCCACCATATACTCATAATATAGATTGGTTAATGTGGGGTACAGCAAAAGGCATATGCCCGCAAGGGCGAGCAAGGACGCCGCGATATATCGCCGGGATATCTTGTTGGTGCTTTTTTTCGGTATATCATATGTCGTCATTGTACGGCGATGCCTCTATAGCGGCATTTATTATAAAAAACTGGTTCTTCGTCTTAGCCGATACGGTTATGGTCGTGGTAATCATTATCATTACCATTGTGGCGGTAAAAAAAGCCGCCCACACCACCGTGACGTCCACGCCGGATTCCGGTATCTTTTGAATCGACTCTTTTATTTCCGGGCTATATGCCACGCGCTCGCCTCGGACCAAAAGCCTGTGCGAGTTGATGCCGTAAGGCGTGCAGGTCATCAATGTGCAGTAGTCCATTGCGTCGAACGGCGCCAGCTCGTCCGTGGCGCCCGGGTCTATTGTCGAGATTTTGCCTACTTCATAGGCCATTACTTCGCCCAGCACATGGATATAGAATAGGTCGCCTACAGCCAGCGCCGGCAAATCCGTAAACATCCTCGCATGCACCAGGCCGGAGTGCCCTGTGATTACGCTGTGGCGTGAGCTGCCGCCAATGGGCAAGGCCGAACCTTCCAAATGCCCGGCGCCCTTGCCCAACGCGTCGTCCCCGGTGCCGTGGTATATGGGCAGGTATATGTCAAGCTTTGGAATATCTACATAGCCCATAATGCCGCCAATATTCAGCGCCTGCCTGTATTCGTCCGACATGTCCGCATATGCGCTTTCCAGCAAAAAGCCATGTAGCGGCTGGCTGCTAAGCAAGCCGTTATAGCTCTCCGCCCCGGCCCAAATCCTGCTTTTTTCCGCGCTGTCCAGTTGCGTAATTTTTTTGGTGTATTCCTGCACGATTTTCGAGCCGTTTATTCGAGCCAGATAGTCGCTGGCGCGCGGATATACCAGGGCGCATGCGCCAAGAAGGAATGCTATGGCTGCGACTACTTTTTTTTTCACTTTCCCTCGGCTTCGGCCCCGGCCCCGACCCCGGCTCCGGCCACGGTTTTGCCTGGTTTTTTACGGGCTACTAGGACTATCGCCGCCGCGCCCAGCAGCGCGATGCCGGAAACTGTCCAAATGATCGTGCCGAAGCCGCCTGTCTGGGGCAGCAGGAAGCCCGCAGAGTTTGTCACGACCACTTCGAGCGTATAGTTGTCTTCGTCGCCGGTAAAAGTCACCTCTTTAGCGTATGACTGCAGGTTAAAACCCGGGGGCGCTTTGGTTTCCACGATATAATATGTCTGGTACGAGTCGCCCGCGTAGTCTGTCAGCCCGGAAAATATGGTAATGTTCCCATCTGTTTCGCCTATATAGTCGTTGGCAGCCCCGAGCGAATCCCATTCGGAAGCCGGGGCCGGGTCGTAGTCGATCAATGCGCCGGTGTCCGGGTCCAGGCGGATGAAGCCGCCCGCAGCCGCGTTCGCGGCGCTCGTCGCAATTTTAAATTCCGCGCCGGGCAGCGGCGCCCCGCCCCCGTCCACCTTGACGACTTTAATGGCGGCTGTGTGGATATCAACATACAAGTCTGCATTGATGGAATATGAAATGCCGTATTCGTTGGTGAACTCTACCGTCGCTGTATTGCTGACGGTCAGATCTGCATATGCGCGAATCGCGTCATTGACCACACAATCAAACTCGACTATCACGCTGGTCAGCCCGTCAAGCTTTACAATGCCAGCGTGCGTAAATGAGACGATTATGACCCCATATTCTTCGAAATAGTCCACACTGTAGTCCCCGGCGCCGCCCGTGCCTTTTGTGAGCGTCGTGGCGCTTATGGTCGTCACGCTTAGCGATTCCGGGACAAAGGTCAATGCCTCGTCCAACGCGTCGAAGATGTCCAGTGTCACGGCGGCGCCGACGTCGCCTGGCAGGAAAAACTCAAGCGAGTAGGTCACCGTATCGCCCACCGTTATCGTTTCGCCATCGGGGTCCACATATTTTCTGATACTCATTTCCTCGTTTTTTGGATACACATGCACTTCGTCGAGCCAGCCTGCTCCATCCGCCGTCGTCATCGGCACCGCCACCAGGAACGGCGCGACCGCCGCGACGATAGAAAGCGGTTCGCCGGACGGGTCCTCTATGCCAAGCAGCCTGGATTCCACCGCGTCTTCGACCACGAGGTAAATGCCCTGCGCGAGCCCGTTGGCAATGGCGACGCCATCGAGCGGGGGGGCGCCGCTGACGCCCGTTATAAAACTGCCGGCGGAGGACAGGCTGTAAATGCCTGTTGTAACAGACGCGTCGGTGACAACAAGGTTGCCGCCGGAGATTGAATAGGCGCCTAGCGGCGGGACTTCCGGCCATTCAGGGACGGCGGCCACAGGCGCGCCCACCTTGAATAGGTTAAATACGACGTTATTTGCGGGCGTGGCGGCCCAAGCGCCGGAATCCAGTTCCGTACCGTCATTGTTCGCGCCCTCTGTGGCGCCGACATATTTATGTATATACAGATCGCCGAAGGCCGGGGGCAGCCCTGGTGTAGCCATGGATGTGACAATGCCTACAGACATGGCAAATGCGCGAAAAACAATGAGTGAAATTAATATTGTAGATATTGCCTTATATAACCTAGCGCTGCTTTTCATTTTTGCCCGTCTCCTTTTGCTTTGCCCATCTAAGCGATTATATAATCTGAAATGTTCGTCTTCTTTTGTCGTGTGCCGTGCCCTTAAAAACGTTTATATTCGGACAGCCACAGGCCGCCCCTGGTTAAAAATTTTTGTCCTTAGGGCTTTTGCTGTCCCTTTTTTTTCGGTTTTGAGATAACGGGCTCGGTATTAACAAATAACATACCGCCCCGCCCAGCAAGACTACGCCCGCTATCGTCAGCAATATGACGCCGGCGCTGCCGGTGAGCGGCAGTTTCGCGCGCGGGTAGTTGCGCAGCGCCAATGCGCCTTCCTCCAGCCAGTCGCCGCCCTCGCCACCGCCCTCGCCGCCCTCGCCACCCTCGCCGCCACCCTCGCCGCCGACGGGCGCGATGGCCAGTCCCGCAAAAGGCGATGCCGCGTCGGCGCTGTGGGGCGTAATGGCCATATCCAATGAGCCATCTATCTCTATCAGCCACTGGTTGAGGGGCAATTGGTAGCCTGCGAGCGTATCCGTTTCTACCAGCATATAATGTCCGGCGCCCAAACCATCAAACGCCACGCGGCCACCCGCCGCGCTCGATTCGAATACTGGATCGCCCCAGCACCCGGACAGCCCGTCCACCGCCAGCCATTCATGCGCATGGCCGTATTCGTCCCACGCATCGCAGCGGTACAGCGCGAACGCCACATTCTCCATCGGCCCGCCCTGTTCATCGATTTTGTAGAACACAAGCCCGGTTGTGCCTGCCGTGACAAGCGGCTCGTTAAAGACTTCGACCGCGCCAAAGGACTCGTACGGGACGAATCCCCCATCCACAAGCTGCCCCAAGCTCGACTCAAAGGGGATCTGGAAATAGAAGAACGTAAGGTGTTCGTCCAAGTCGCCGTGCGCGCCGACGTCGCAGCCTTTTGGCCCGAGATAGCCCGGGGGCGCCTCTTTTTCGTAAAGGGCGTATAGTATGTCAAATCCGGCGAAGCTGGGCTGCGAGTACAGCTCTTTTGTGAAGACGATAGAGCCGTCCTCCGTCATGCCGTCCTCGATATAGTAGAATGTATGGCCGCCGGCTATGAAGCTCTCCGGGTACCCGCGTGCGGCGGCCAACGCCATGTTCTCGTCGAAATTCCTTGTGTAGACGATATTGACGTACATGCCGAATTCCACGCCGTTGATCGGCGCGCCCGTGTTTGAATTTTTCTTCGTTATGAGCAGGTCTGACACATCGAGGTTGTTTCTCCCATATGAGCTGTCGACATTGAACCCTTCCAAAATCAGCTCGTCGCCATAGGACAGGACGGTTATCTTGTTGGAATATATGTCGCTGTCCGAATTAAACGCCCGGACGAAGTAAGTGATTCGCACGGGGGCCCCGTCGGGGAACCAGAAGTCCAGGCTTTGCTGACTGTTTATCCTGTATGTCCACGGCATCGCGCCGCTCTCGGTGGCATGCGTCGCAAGGACCGGCGCCACGGGCGTCCACTCGCCGTCCACATCGTATTTTTCGCGCGTCCAGAATTTCAATGTGTTTGCGATATAGCCAAGGTTATCGCTCATGCGGTCTTCGGCCAGGTACATCCCTGCGGTCGAAGATGCCGGCAGGACCTTTTGCCCCAGCGAGTTGATGACGATCTCCACCGACGCGGTGCCCCCGGCGTTGACGATCGCGGTCTTTTGCACGGGCTCCGCGCCGACGTCCACCGTACAGACATTTTCGTAATTTCCGAGCTTTATTGTGTTTTTTGCGGTGCGCTTGCCCAAGTCCGCGTCGTCGTTGATTTTCAATGAGTACCTGACTGTCCAGTAATAGTCGTCGTAATAGTGAAGGTCGCCGTTTGCCTCGCCCAGCATTTCGGGGCGCATCGCAGGGGCGACGATATCGGTTGGCTTTACCACGGCTCCGCCCGGCTCGAACGCCAATGTGCTCGTCGCGCCGCCGTTATACGCCTGCAGGTCAAAAAAATTGTACGATATGACGCCCTTTGCGGTTTCCAAATCATTTTCGATTAGGTCGATAACAAGCGGGGCGTCCGCATAGTCATACGGGCCATAAAAATTGCTGGCGTCAAATTCGGCGCGGAACGTGTACGGCATATATTCGAGCGTTTCGGCGTCGAACGTGTCCGTGAATATTTTCGCTTCGTTAAGCAGCTTGACATTGAACAGGACCGTGTAGTCGACCCTGTCGCCTACGACCTGCGCCTGCTTGTAGATGGGGTAGCGCGCCCTTGCGTCGGCCGCCGCATAGGGTATATTCCATATGAATTCGGGCCCCGGGAGGTAATACACGGTAGATTCGTTTTTTACGCTTGGCTGGATGGCTGCCGTCGCCTCGATGCCTTTTAGGAAATCCAGAATTGTCGCCATGCCCGGGTGGCCGTCCACCGGAGCGTCCAGCGGCGTTTTGTAACTCACGGTGACAGTTGTGTCCTGCGTAAACGGGGAGCGGCTGGCGTCCATCGGGCTGCCTGCGGACCTGTCCGCGTAGTTATGGTCGCCGACGTCGACAGCGCCGCCAGGGTTGAAGAACAAGCTCCAGTCGCACTCGGGCCATTTATATGTCGTAGGGTTGTAAACCAGCGACATGTTTTGCCCCGGCGCAGGGTAAGCGGCGCTATAGTCGCTGTAGTATGCGCCGCCGGAATAGTATTGGCCCTGTTCGTTTACGCTGAATACGACCGGCGCAAACGCGCTGTCGCTGCAGTCGACGCGGAAGTCGATAGCTTCATATAGGGGCAATTCGACATTTCCGTCGACGGTCCAGTAATCCGTATGCAAATACAATTTGTCCTCGAACCATACGGGCATGTCATACAGTTCCCCGGGGATGAAATACTCTATTTCCCATTGAATATAGTCCCCATATACATCGTCGCCAAAGACCAGCTCCCCGGATTTCGAGACGCTTGCCGCGCCGCGCGGGACGGTCACGCCGGGGCTGGTCGTGGAATCTTCGTCGCCCCCTGGGTCGCCGATGTGCAATGAGTTTTTCATGATCACGTTGGCGAGGCTCGTAGATGTGACGTCTACCGTGTATACGAACTCCACGCGGTAGACGTCCCCAGCCAAGCCGTCCGCGATGCCATCGGGGATGGTGAAAGTGAAGCCTCCTTCGTCGGCGCCGCCGCCCCCGCCGCCCCCAGAACCGGCGGCATTGAAAACCAGGTTGAGCGGCGGACCCGCCGGGGACGTATGCGTTACGTTATATACAGTTGCCCCGTTTTGATCTTTAAATATTAGTTGCAAAGTGCCTACCGGGTCCATTCCGGCATTCTCAAACGCGTCTGTGACCGTCCAGTTGTTGAGTTTTGTGCTGTAGTCGCCGATCGTCGCGGTCCAGGCGATCGTGTCGGTCGCCGCGTCATACTTGCCGGATTTGGCGCTGAATATGCTGCCGATCCAGGCGGAGCTGGAATCGGCGCCATGCAGTTGCTCGCCGCCGCCCCCGTCGCCGCCGTCTCCCCCGTCGTCGCTGCCCGGGCCGTATGCCTCGATCCTGTTCCCTATGCGGTTTGAATATGTGAGCGGCGTGGGCGATCCATGCGCCTCTATGATTTGGCCAAAATCAAAGGTATAGGTCAGCCTCATGGACTCCCCGTCGGGGATTATAAAATCGCTGTCGAAAAGTATTTCAAAGCTTTTATTGTCACCCGCCCATTTGACTTCGTATTCGGTGGCGGGAATGACGGCGCCGTCGAAGAAAATCTCGATGTCCGAGACGAAGTCGGATAGAGCTTTTCCGGCGAAAATGTCTTCGAGTGTAATGCCGGCGCCGCGCATGGGGGTGTCCATGATCCGGCTTACGATTATGTCGCCGTCATGGGCCGTGAATGTGATCCTGTAGTCAATTTTTCGCGTAGCTGCGTTATATCCGCCGCCGGTCTTTCGCACATCCAGGGTAGGCGCGTCGTCCGGGTCGTCTCCGGGGTCGTCGCCGGGGTCGTCTCCAGGGTCGTCGCCGGGATCGTCGCCGGGGTCGTCATCTTCCGGCCTCACGGTAATGGTCGTATCGTTGCCGAAAATGAATGTGTCACCGCTTTCTTGCTTTATGAACTGGGCCTGAAACCCCACCCAAAACGACAATATTTCATAGGGGTGCTCCAAAAGGTTAGTACCTTCGGTCTCTATAATGTCGTCATCTTCCAGCTTTACGTCGTAAAACTGTACCTTGATAAACCCCCCGTCTTCAACTGTGGAGTCGATAGTATATTTGCCGATCGGTTTAATCGGGTTATAGTCCAAATATATATCGCCCGTCCCTGCATACAGGATGTCGACCCCGGGCGGCAGGGAATATGTGAGCCAACCGTCGTCGCCGTATTCCGGGTACGACATGGTTGCGCCGATTATCTGCGGCGCGAAAAAGGCTATATCGAAGTTATAGTCGGTATCGTATTCGAATATGCTGTCGATAGGAATCGTTACGTATAACTCGTCGCGGATTTGGAAATCGTCTTGAAAGTTCGCGAGATTGAATAAATCTGTCAAACTTGCCGGTGCTATGCCGATAAAACCATCCGAATCGCCGGCGGGCGCTGGCGCAGGCGCGAGATCGGCGGAGAGCGTGGGCATGGGCATGAGATCGGCGTCTGGCGCAGGCGCGAGATCAGCGTCGGCCGCAGGCGCAGGCGCGGGAGTGGGCGTGGGAGTGGGCGTGGCATTTATATCATCGTCTGGTTCAGAGGAACCATCAATAAGTGATTGGCCGCCAGCCTCGGGCGTAGCTGATAAATCCGGCGCTGCATCCGGCGCCGGCGTGGCAGTCGAATCCTCGTCCGCCCCCGGTGTCGCCGACAGATCATCCGAATCGCCCGGCGCTGCGCCGGCGAGCACGCCATCACCCTGCACGTTCGCTGTTTCCGGATCATCCCCTGAAGCGCTCGCCACATCCAAGGATTTATCCGGCTCACCGGCCGCATCATAATCGTCCTCAGGCGTGCCGACCGTACCCAAAACAGACTCTGTATTCCCCGGCGCGGCGCTTGCGGTTGCATTTACATTGAGCGCAAGCGGGGCTATATTTGCCAATATAACTATTAAGACAAGTATGCAATAGAAAATTTTGGCATGGGCAGGTTTGCAATCGGCAAATTTAACAGATTTGGCAGATTTAGCAAATTTGATGGAACTATATATTTTTTCTTTTTTATGCTTCCCGCATGATTTAACCATTGCGCAATACCAACGGATATATGAGCAAAACTAAAGCCATGTGCTAAAATGGTTTTTGACGGGAACACATAAATTATAAAAAAATCGTCGGCTCGGAAAATGCGATTTCCCTCGCCTTACGCCCGCGAAGCGGGCGCGCGGCGCATTGTACCCGCGCGCCGCGATTCGCCGCGATAGTGTTCACGCCGCCAAGCTTTCGTGCCATGCTGGTGGCGGTACCCGTCATGAACACTATTGCCCGCTTACCGCCATGCACCTTCAGCGAATTACTAACAATCACTAAGTGCATGGCGGCTGAAGTCCGATTTTGTTTGTATTCTATTTTATGTAATGAAGCGACTATACAGATGTAAATAGGTATTTACCCTAACAAACGGTAGGTAATCTATTATTTAGTCTATTTATCTTCCCAAATGTGTAACTGCGTTTAAATGTTTATCATAATTGGTGATATGAATAGAATATATGAACGCTTTTATTAATCCGTTCATTAACGTTCTATAAAAGAAGAATGGCGCCGTGCGTGGAAATCAATAGGGCAGAGATGCTATATGCTTTCATTTAAATTCGCAATATGTTTGTTTAATCAGATTAGGTGCTTGCGCAGAGTTTTTAGGACTTCGTCGAAGTCCAGGGGCTTGCCTATGTGGGCGCTCATGCCCGCTTCTATGCATTTTTCCACGTCTTCGCGGAAAACGTTGGCCGTCATGGCCACGATGGGGACCTTGCCGGCTTCAGGCGCGGCGAGCGCGCGGATGCGGCGCGTCGCGTCATAGCCGTCCATCTCCGGCATTTGGATGTCCATCAGGATCATGTCGTACTTGCTTGGGCTTTCTGTGAACATCCTCACCGCTTCCAGGCCGTTTTCCGCGCACTCGACGGCGATATTAGTGGGCTCGAGCAGCGTTATCACGATCTCCCGGTTAATGTCCACGTCTTCCGCCAGCAATATGCACCGGCCGTTAAATATGCCTGCGCCGTTCGCGGGTTGGGCATCCCCAGAGGCGTCAGTCGCCGCGCCTGCATCCGCATAGCCGGCTCCACCTGTCGCCGCGCCTGCAGCTGTGCCCGCTTCCGCCGTCCTCCCTGGGTACGCGGGCGTCCCGCCCGCCCCCGCCGCAGCGCTCCCCGCCGCCGCTTCGGTCGCCCCCGCCGTCCTCCCTGGGTACGCGGGCGTCCCGCCCGCCTCCGCCGCAGCGCTCCCCGCCGCCGCTTCGGTCGCTGCCGCCGTTTCTGCGGCTTTTTTCAGGCTTACCGAAAACGAAAACACGGACCCCTTGCCGGGCTCGGACGTAATCCATATGCGGCCGTCCATCATCTCGACAATGCGCTTTGATATGACGAGCCCCAGCCCCGTGCCCCCGTACTTGCGCGTCGTGCTGCTTTCCGCCTGCCCGAACGCGGTGAACAGGCGCGCCTGCTGCTCGTCGCTTATGCCTATGCCCGTGTCCGCCACGTCGACCTGTATCTCGCACGAACTGCCCGAATCACTCAACAGGTATGCGCCGAGGCTGACGGCGCCTTGCTCCGGCGTAAATTTAACGGCATTGCTGAGCAGGTTGGTCACGACCTGCGCCAGGCGCTGTTCGTCGCCTATCAATAGGCGCGGGATGCGCTCGTCGATGCTGGATGTGAAGTCTATGCTTTTTTCGGCCACGCGGAACGTTATGATATTGATGATTTTGCGGAACATGTCGTCCAGGCTGAATATGATCGGCGACAGCTCCAGTTTGTCCGCCTCGATCTTGGACATGTCCAGTATGTCGTTGATTATACCCAGCAGATGCGCGGAAGCGCTGTCGATCTTTTCCAGGGCATAGTCCTTCCTCGCGGGTTCCGGGCTGGACAACCCTATGGCGGCCATACCGATGATCGCGTTCATCGGCGTGCGTATCTCGTGGCTCATGTTGGCGAGGAAATCGCTCTTCGCCTGGCTCGCTTCCTCCGCCTTTATCGTCAGTTCCAACAGATCGTTGTTTTGCTTGTGGATTTCGCTGATCATGTCGCGGTAGTCGCTGACGTCCGTCAGCATTATGATGTTGCCCGTTTCTTTTGCCCGCTCGTAGACCTTGCGGCAGTTGAGCGTGTATGTATGCTTTTCGCCGCCCGGTAGCGCTATGGTGCACTCGCCGTTCGCCTCCATGCCGCTTTTAATGGAAGCAAGCACGTCGGGCGGCTTCATGTCGACGGCCACGCCGCCCAGGTAATCGATGAACGAACCCGTTTTTGTGCGGCCGACCGTCATGGCGAAGGCATTGAAAACGTCGATCGCCCGCTGGTTGACGTCGATGATTACGTGCCGCTCGTTGCTGATGACGATCAGGTCGTCCAGGGAGTCCATCGTGCTGGAAAAAAGGGCCGTTTTTATGTTAAACAACTGGGAGCGGTAGGCGACGAACACAAACAGGATAAATGTAAAAAAGAAGCCCAGCGGCGTGAGGTCGTGCGCGAAAGGTATTTTCCCGAATGTGTACAGTAAATTGATCGTGTACGGGATCAGCAGGGCGACGCCGGTGAGGATCAACAGGGGGTTGTCGCGTGACGATTTTATAATGTACGCAATCAACAGGATGAACGCCACGAGGATCAATAGAAAGTCCATGACCATGTGCACCCAAAAAACCGGGGCGCGTGGGGGCATGGGAAAACTATAATTTATAAAATATAGATGATGGAGGGGGTTTGTCGCCATGCAAAGTATGTCGACTGCGGGCAATATTATGAATGCATTGCGCACCGCCTTTATATCGGTCAAAGGGGATTTGATGAAGTTCAATATGAACCAGGAGACTCCGAACGGTATGATGCATACCACTGACATGCGCAACGTGTATACAACGGGGTAGTAATCGTAATGTATGACCATCGTTATTGCGTTCAACAGCGTCCAGGCGATTATCTCCACGCCAAGGATGAAAAAACTGCGCAACCGACGGTTTCGCATATCGCTGAACCAAAAAAGCCCCAGAATATATGCCACAGCAAAGCATATGAACAGTGAAATTATGAAAAAAACCAGAACACCGGCCATTGATCAGATCCTGAATTGTTGTAAAGACAGTTTTAGTAACTTAATAACTCGTAACACAAATAAAAAACGAGTTATTAAGATACTAACGCCGCGCAACGCGCGGTGCGGGCGCGTCGCGCCCGTGAGGCAGGGGAAATCGCATTTTCCTTGCCGCCTTGGGTTGCGGGCGAAGCCCGCTTTATAAATTTACACCGGTTTGCCGTGGTCTATCAGCATTTTGTCCCGGAGCGGCTCGATGACGGCCTTTGCCACATCGTTTTCCCAGGCGTCGCGCTCAATGTCCTCGTACACGACGGTGAACGCTGTCTCCGGCGCGCCCATGGCCTCGCTGGCTGCTTTGACGACGGCCTCGGCCGCCTTCTTCTTTGTATCGGCATCCCTGCCGCTGTATGCCCTGATGTGAATAAATGGCATTTGATTACCTCCGAACGTAGTTAACGAGTAACGAGTGTTAATTACCCATATCTAACATAACATACCATAACATACGCGCAAAAAATGATCAATCGTTAATGCCATGCCGTATATGCGAGCCATATATGTGCATTTAGCTTGTGCCTTTAGTTTGTGCTTTGATCCAGTGCCTTGAATCTGCGCATTTAACTTGCGCCTTGACATGGGCGCGGGCGGATTAATATAATTTTCGTATAAAACGAAGGAGGGTTTCATATGGATAAAGTACGTTTTGGCAAGACCGGGCTGATGGTCAGCAAAGTGGCGTTCGGGGGCATCCCGATACAGCGGCTGAGCCTCGATGAAGCTGCTGAGGTGGTGCGCGGCGTCATCGGCCTTGGGGTAAATTTTATCGATACAGCCAACGGCTATACGGACAGCGAGGAAAAGATTGGCGCCGCTATAAAAGGCATGCAGAGGGACAGCCTGGTAATCGCGTCAAAGTCGGGCGCGCGCGACAAAAAGACGTTCCTGGAGCATCTGGACCTGTCTTTGCGGCGCCTCGGGACCGATTATGTGGACTTGTACCAGCACCACGGCGTCTCGACGGAAGCGCACTATGATGCGCTGTTCGAGGAGGGCGGCGTTTACGAGGGCATGATGGAGTCCGTGCGGGCAGGGAAGATACGGTTCCCGGCGATTTCGAGCCACAGCGTGCCGCTGGCGCTGCGGATAATACGGGAGGGGAAGTTTGCGGCGCTCCAGTTGCCGATCAACTATGTGGACGACGAAGCCGCGAAGGAGGCCATACCGCTGGCGAAGGAGCATGACGTCGGGTTCATAGCGATGAAGCCGTTCGGGGGCGGGCTTTTGAATAACGCGAAGCTGTCGATCCGCTATCTCATGCAGTTTGACAATGTCGTGCCGGACCCGGGCATCGAAAAGCTTTCCGAAATGGAAGAGATTGTACGCATCGTTGAATCGGGCGGCGCGTTTACGGAAGCCGACGCCGCCGAGATCGATAAAGCAAAGCAGGAGCTGGGGCCGCGCTGGTGCCACCGCTGCGACTACTGCCAGCCCTGCCCACAGGGCATCGGCATCAGCATGGCGCTGACCGTCGAGAGCTTCTTTAAGCGCATGCCGTTCAGCCGCGTGGAGATGATGGCGAACGAGAGGATGGAGGCCGCCAAGGGCTGCACGGGGTGCCGCGCATGCGTGTCCAGATGCCCGTATGATTTGGATATCCCCGAGCTGTTAAAAGAGAAGATAGGCATTTGGGAGACATACAGGGCGCAAAATACGAAAGCCTGACGCGCGCCGGAGGCGCGGTGGGGCGTAGTGGGCGCGGTGGGGACGCGGTGGGGGCAAGCCCCCGCCGTCGTACCTACCACGCTGCCGCGCCGTTGCTGCACCTTGCATACGGACGAACACTGTTCGTCCCTACGAGCGTTTACGCCCTCTCAAATTCCAGCCAAACAAAACAAGCGTCAAAAACGTAGGGAGAGGGCTTGTCCCTC
>Ga0099364_10000968_pt1 | contig 48652 bp, 33 predicted proteins | sample TergutTh196P3_FD_73070 | JGI IMG/M metagenome (GOLD analysis project Ga0099364, IMG submission 73070) | Microcerotermes parvus P3 segment gut microbial communities from Pointe-Noire, Republic of the Congo - Th196 P3 | ecosystem: Host-associated > Arthropoda: Insects > Digestive system > Gut ...
TCTATTATTTCAATACTTTCACCTTTTGTTTTTAGAATGCCTATTCCATGATTGATGGCATCGTCTTCGACTCCATCTTCAAAAGATAGACCTCCAAGTCCTAATAAAAATTTGTGATTTGCATATTTTGGAAATAGTTGTTTAAAAACTCTTAGTTTTCTATTTATTAAGTCCATTGTATCATCTTTGTAAGCTCTATACTTTATTTCAATCAATGCAATAGTTTCTGCATTATACAAAACGATATCATATTCATCTTTAATTTTTGTACCATCTGGCATTTTTTTTGAGCGTGAAAAAGATTGGTCTATTATGTCAAACATTATCCCACCAAAACACATCGAGTTTTGCATTGTGTTATGAAAATATGCTTCTGTAAACATTCCATTACTTTCACTTATACCGCGAGTTTCAGCTCTCAATTCAGCTATGTCTCTTGATATTTTTTCGATTTGAGCTGCCATATTAGCCCTGAGAGTGTCCAATTCCTTTTTTCTTTCTTGAGCCTCTTTTTCTCTATCTCTTATGATTCTGTCCAATGTTGCATTAATTTCGGCTATTGATATTGCATGTTTATCCATTTATTTCTCCAAACTATGTTTTTTTACAATAAAATAAAAATCGCATTTTTTGTCAAGAGAATATTGAAAATATTAATCAAAATGACACTATGATTTAAAATCGGAAATAGAAAAGAGGTTAATACTAATCCTCGATTAAAGAGTAACTTCAGATTTCCATCTGACGATTGAAATATACACTAGAACTAGAAAGTTCGAGTTACATTTTAAATGAGGAATAGTATAAAAAAGCAGGGACGGCATATATACCGTCCCCAGCTTATGAGAGAGTATGTTTATGGTATACTTAGTTGAAGTATTTTTTCAAAAAGCAGATGGATCGCCTTGTTTAAAATCAGTCGAATTAAACATTTTCCTGGTTATTGGAAGTATTTTTTCAAAAAAGCAGGTGGATCGCTTTGCTTAAAATCAATCGAATTAAACATTTTTCCTGAGTTATTGATAGAAGGAGCAGGTTCTGGGCTTTTAGGTTCAGGTTCTGAAGGATTATTAGCATTTTTAATTCTTTCTCTGATCACTTTCCACTCGTCATCAATAGGAGGTTTAGGTGGTTGTGGCGGCATTTCAATAGTCATCGGTGGCTTTTTATCAAAGCCCAAATTGATATTTTCGAGTTGAAGTGATTTGACAGCCTCCGAAGGTGACAAACCTGTAGCGATAATAGTAACTTTTACTTTGCCTTCGAGACTATCATCAGGAGTAAAACCAATAAAGATATTACCATTTTTACCAGTTTCGCTAGTAATGACTTCGCTGATTTGGTCAAATTCATCCATCATAAAATCATTTCCAGCCGAAACATTTATTAATAACCCTTTACATCCAGTAAGATCGATGTCTTGGAGCAAAGGGTTTTCGATAGCTTCTTTGGAAGCCTTCATTGCTCTGTCATCACCTTCAGCCATACCAATTCCCATCAAAGCATAACCAGCATCGCTCATAACTGATTTAATATCTGCAAAATCGATATTTATATACCCAGCTCTATTTACTATATCGGATATAGAGTGAGCAGCATTTGTGATGATATCGTCAGTTCTTTTAAATGCTTCCATGAATGGCAGTTTCCCATAAATTTTAGCCATTTTATTATTAGGAATCACAATCAAAGTATCAACAACATCTTGAATTTCTTGTATCCCTTTACAAGCGTTTTCTCGGCGATTTTTCCCCTCAAAATCAAAAGGTAAAGAGACAATCCCCAAGGTCAAAATTTTCATTTCTTTAGCTTTCCTAGCAATGACAGGAGCAGCCCCTGTGCCAGTTCCGCCACCCATTCCAGCAGCAATAAAAAGCATACTTGTATCCATAAGCATTTCTTCAATGTCCTCAAGCGATTCTTCAGCAGCTCTTCTACCAATTTCAGGAATACCACCAGCTCCGTCCCCTTTAGTGAGTTTAGATCCTAAATAAATTCTCTTGCTTGCCAAAGATTTTGACAAGTCTTTAACATCGCAATTTGCAACTACAAATTCAACACTTTGAATATCAGATTTAATCATAGAATTTACGGCGTTGACACCAGCACCTCCGACGCCTACGATTTTGATTTTAGTTGAATAAATAGCATCTGTTTTTAAAACCATTTCCATTTTGAACCTCCTTTAAAGTTCAGAAATTTTAGTAAATATGTTTTTGAAGGTTTTACCTATATTACTAAAGACTTTGCTTTGTCCTTTAGACTTTGGTCTACCTTTTGTATTTTTGGTTTCACTGTTCATACCGTAGTACAATAACCCAATAACGCAAGAATACATTGGATTATCAAGCGTAGAGTATGCACCACTCAATCTTCTTATTTCAGGATAAGCAATTCTGCAAGGTAGATTGAAACCACTTTCGTCCTCAATCAGATATTGGATATTTTCAATCAGGGAAGTTCCTCCAGTCATAACCATGCCCGCTGTAAGTGTATCCAATCTATTAAAATCACCCAAAATTCCTTTATAACATGTATCTAAAATATCATTTAATCTAGTTTGAACTATTTCAGCTATCAATGTATGAGGTTTTCTCTGGGCTTGCCTGCCACCGATGCCTTCAATTTCGACCATCACCTCCGGGTTTAAAGCTGCAGGATATGCGTTTGCATAGTCAATTTTTAAATTTTCAGCTGCAGAAGGTGGTGTTCTCAGACCAATTGCAAGGTCATTAGTAATAAGCGACCCACCTTTAGGTATACATAAATAAGTTTTTAAATAAGAGCTTTGATATATCATCAATTCAGAAGTTCCTTGACCAATATCTAAAACTATACAACCGAGTCTTCTTTCATCTTCACTCGTAATGGATTCCGCAGTCGCAATCGAACCGAGAACAATAGTAGGTTCAGTCAAACCAGACATCTCAAAAGCCTTTCTAATATTTCTGAGATGGTTAGTTTCCGCGAGAATAATGTGAGTATGCACAGTAACTGAGAATCCGGACATACCAATGGGGTTTAAAATCCCTTTTTGTGAGTCTATATCAAAATCTTGTGGAATACAATGCAGTATTTCCAGTCTTTCAGAACCCACTTCCCTTTTAATCGAATTTTTAGCATCGTTAATCACCGAATCAACATGTGATTGGTCTATTTCACAGGATTGATTACCTATAGCAATAGAAACTCTGCCTTCCGTATTTTTATTTCTAATATGCTGTCCAGAAACAGCTACAAAGATGTTGTCTGCTGCGATTTTGGCTTGTTCTTGAGCTTTTTCTACAGCACTATTAATAGATTCTGCTGTTCTTTGTAAATCTCTGACCAAACCATTTTCAATACCCCTTGATTCGCTAATACCTACACCTTTGATTTCATACTTATTGTTATCATGTAGCAAAGCTATAATGACACAAATCTTTGAAGAACCTAAATCAATTGCTGTTATCACTCTCTCACTCATCTTGTCTCCTTTTTTTATCCCTCCTAAATGAAGGGAGTTATATAAATCTATCGAACTACTATCTGCGAACCAAATCGTAGATCGATAGTTGAATTTCTATCAAAACCCTGATTATTTCTCAAAAAGACAAATCTATTTATCTGTTGTGACAAATCTTCAGTGCTCAAAACAACTCGACTACCACTTTGCATGTCGACAAAGTATAAATCATTGCGAATAAAATAAAATTCTGAAATATCTGGCAGTATATCTGGGTTTGTATGAGTCATAATGTCATAAACATAAAAAATATATTCAATTCTGGGGTCTTCAAGTTTTTGACCAACAATGATATTTTCTCGAGGGATATTGATATTTATTAAAGGTAAATCTTCTTCTAAATACCAATCGGCTTTATCAAGAATAAATCTTTCGTTATCAATAGGATGAAATTCTCCTGAATTGTCTTTCACATAAAAAACACCATTTCTTTCTCTGACAGTGATAATCAGCCTTGAAGGAAAGATTCTCATAGTTTTTATACTTTTTATGCGCGACATAGCTTGAAACCTAAGGGCAAGATCCTCCACATTGAGTGAAAAGAAATTTACACCTTTAAAAGGTTCTGCGATATTATATAATATGTCTTTATCAACAAGTCTATTACCTTTGATATGAATCTCTTTTATCCTAAAAAGACTCGTTTCGCGAAATAATGTTGTGAGGTGATAACCTCCATAAAAAACAACACCGAGTAAAACTACCCAATAAATGTAAAATCTGCTATTACCACGAACTTTTTTTCTGTTTTTTGGCATTAAAATCTCCTTTAAATATACCTTACCTACCCCTATCATTAAGGGGTAGGTAGGCAATCTCTCCATCGTCTGAGAAAAATCGCTTCCCTGCAATAAAAAAACTATTCATTAATTATTTTTATCTCCAATTCGAGCTTTATTCCGAATTTTTCATATACAACATTTTGGACATGATTTATCAAATCGATAAAATCTTCAAATTTTGCATTTCCCACATTGATTAAAAAATTTCCGTGCTTGGGACTAACCATCGCTCCACCAATTTGGTAAGATTTCAAGCCTGCTTTTTCAATCAAATAACCTGCATGCTGATTAACTGGGTTTTTGAAAAAGCAACCAAGACTTGGGAAATTCATTGGATGTTTACTCTCTCTATCTTTTGTAAAATGCTCTATTTTAGCTTTTATTAAAGAAAGATAGTCATCATCAGGCTCTAAATGTAGTTTAAAACATATTTTAGTGATTAAACCTTTTATATTTGTCGACCTATACCCAAATTGAATGTCATTTTTTTCAATTTTCTTTTCTCCAGATTCATCTACGACAGTAATCCATTCAATAAAATCAGAAATATTTCTCTCATAAGCACCAGCGTTCATATAAATCAAACCGCCCAAATGAGCAGGTATCCCAGCCAAAAACTCAAGTCCGTAAAGCCTTTCTTGGGCTGCGTTTATGACAAGATAATTTACATAAGTGTTGGAACTCACAATGATTTGGTCATCTTTAATATCCCAATGTTCTGGATAATCTCTGTCACTGATAATCATGATTTTTGATAAATGTCCTATCAATGTATTAGAGCCTCCACCGAGAAAATAAGGTTTTAAATGATTTTCCTTTGCAAAATAAAGCGCTTCTTGAATCTCTGTAGAGGATGTGGGGAAGCATATTTTACCAATGCTCCCCACAGTGTTTATAGGAGACAGTATTTTTAAATCAACATAATGGGATTTAATATTATCCCTATTTTTATTGGGTGAGGTTGAGATAACGGTCATATCTTTATAGCAATAAATATTCATATCATTACCCATTTATTGTTGCTTTTGAAGCATTTGTTTTGATTTGAAAATCTTCGCTAGAGCTTAAATCATACAATTTTTTTCCAAATTTATGAATATCGCCAGCTCCAAGTGTAACAATAATGTCATTTTCGTTCATTATTTCAATAAGGGTATCTATTATCAACTCATTATTTTCTATATAGATAGCCTTATTATGTCCAGATTGGATTGCTGTATCTACTATCAATTGTCCTGAAATCCCTTCTATTTCCTCTTCACGAGCTGGATAAATAGGGGTGACTACTAATATATCAGCATTATAAAATGACCTCCCAAATTCTGCATAAAAATCTCTTGTTCTTGAATAAAGATGAGGTTGAAAAACAGCTATCACCCTATTTTCTGTATTTTCTCTGACACCTTGTAGGGTTGCCATGATTTCAGTCGGATGATGTGCATAATCATCAAATATTTTTATTTTATTTATTTCTCCAATAAATTCAAATCTTCGGTAAACACCCTTGAATTCTTCTAAACCTTTCTTTATTTTATCAAAAGAAATATTCATTTCTATTCCTATAGATACTGCTAATAAAGCATTTTGAATATTGTGTTTGCCTATAGTATTTATTTTTATAGATCCTAAATTGTAGTCCTTGTATAATATCTCAAACTTACTTTTGAAATCACGATTTTCGATGTTTATTGCCCGCACATCTGCTTGTCTTGTGATACCATAAGTGACTATGTTTTTCTTTATTTCTGGTAAAATTGACTGCACACCTATATCATCCAGACAACAGACTACAGAACCAAAAAAAGGAACTTTGTTCGCATAAGTAACGAAAGCATCTTTAATATCATTCAGGCTTTCATAACAATCAAGATGGTCAGCTTCAATATTCGTAATGGCAGCTATGATAGGTGACAATGTCAAAAAGGACCTGTCATATTCATCGGCTTCAACGACAATGTATTCACCAGAGCCAAGAAGATTGTTTTTCCCATAATTCATAACTCTACCACCGACTATTACAGTAGGTTCAAGATTTGCAGCACTGAGGATCATGCCAACCATAGAAGTGCTCGTCGTTTTCCCGTGAGTACCAGCAATGCCAATCCCAAAGGACATTCTCATAAGTTCTGCCAACATTTCAGCTCTTCTAATTACAGGTATTTTAGTATGAAGAGCATGGATAACTTCAGGATTATCATCTTTTACAGCCGATGATTTCACTAAAACATCAATGTTTTCAAGGTTTTCAATCCTATGTCCTTCAAAGATTTTAATTCCCTCATTGGACAGATGATTAGTTAGTTCGGTAGATTGCAAGTCTGAACCCGAGATTTCATAGCCTTGATTGTGCAGAAATTCAGCAATGCCGCTCATTCCTATTCCACCAATACCTACAAAATGAATTTTTTTAGTTTTTCTTAGCATAAATGAAGTCATTTTTCCTCCAAAAGAATTTTTACTATGTTTTCAGCGGCAGATAGGTGAATAGATTGTGTGTTATTTTGATACATAAAAAGTGCTTTTTTTGTAAATTCTTCAAACTTTTCTGGAAATAAATTTTTATTTTTCTCTTCAAACATTGTCCCCATATTTCTCTTTTCGATACTCAGAGCATTGTAAAATTGTTCGTTCACAGCAGCTGTTGAGAGAGGAACAACAAAGACAGGGATTCTATGGATTTCAATTTCTGAAAGGGTCAAAGCTCCCCCACGCGATATAATGAAGTCAGAATTTCTATAAATTTGGTGTATTTCATTGGTAAAATCAAAAGTATAAATCTTTTGACAGTCATTTATATAAACAGATTGAAAGTCACAAAAAATATTTTGTTTTGGGACTTCATTAATGTTTTTTAATATATATTTTTTATTATTTAATGCTTCATTGACAGTTTCAAGGTGCTTCTTACCAGTTTGCCATAGTAAATCAATATTATTTTTTTGAAACCATTCAAGATTTTCCAGAATCAGATTATTTATATACAAAGAGCCTTGTGAACCACCGAGAATGAGAAGTTTTTTTCTGGAAGAATCGTCTATTGTTTCTTTATTGTCTGAGTCTATAGGGAAGGTATTATTCTGTATTGATACTGGATTACCAGTGATAAAAGTATTTATTCCTTTGAAATATTTTTTTCCTTCCTCAAAGGCAAGAAAAACGCCTTTAGCAAATTTCGCAGTCCATTTGTTAGTCAGACCGGGTTTACAATTTTGTTCTTGAAGATAAATTGGGCATCTACAAAGCCAGGCTGCCACAGCAGGAGGTCCTGCAACAAAACCACCAAACCCAATAAAAGCATCAGGTTTTATTTTATTAAAATACTTAATGCTTTTAATTATACTTTTTAATAGCTTATAAGGAAATAATAAATGTTTAAAAGTCAAACTTCGGTATAGTTTTTGGACATCAATAGTTAAAAATGGGATGTTGTTTTTATTGATGATCTCATATTCCATACTATTTTCATTACCAATATAATAGACCTCAGCACCTTTATTTATCAATGCTTTACAAACAGATAAAGCTGGTATTATGTGACCTCCAGTGCCACCTGCTGAAACCATGATTTTTTTAGTCATAGAGTTATCCTCTTTTTTGAACCTATATTCAACATGACTGCCAACATTCCGATATTTACGACCATAGCTGAACCACCATAACTTATAAAAGGCAATGTCAAACCCGTAGAAGGCAAAGCAGACAATGACACTCCAATGTTCACTGCCGCAGTGATAAAAATATTTACCCCCATTCCCATGATTACCAGCATATCAAAATAAGATTTTGATGATGAACTCATAAGCATTGATCTAAAAAGCAATATTGAAAACAATAAAATGATTATCAAACCACCAAAGAATCCAAATTGCTCTCCAATCATTGCAAAAATATAGTCTGAATTAACATCTGGCAAAAACATGTGTTTGGCTCTTCCACCCTCACTACCAGTCCCGAACAATCCTCCCTGCGAAATAGCTGTGAGACTTTCCCTGATCTGATAAGAGTCCCCTTCTATTTCTTGAATATCTATACCAAGAGCTTTGTGGAAAAGAGAGTATTTTGAATAAATTTCCATTCTGGTTGATCTATACCCGTGTGTAAGGTTGGTCGATACCCAAAAAGAACCTAAAAGCAATAAAAACAACATAACTAACAAAGATTTTTTAAATTCTGCTATAAAAAGCATAGCCCATAATGTCAATGCAAGCACAACTAGTGTTGACAAATGCCTTTCCAGATAGATCAAAGCGAAGATAGTTAAAGTTATTATAATCAACGGTTTAAAGTTTTTGATAAATTTAAAGAAACCTGTTTTGGGGATAATTTCTTTCTTTTTTTCAAAATATTTAGCATAAAATATAATCAAAATAGGATGTGCCAATTGGCTTGGTTGAAAGCTAAAAAATGGAAGTCTAATCCATCTAGTGCTACCTTGTGTAGTCACACCATATACTAAGACAAACACTAATAAACCTATTACTACAGTAATAAAGAAGAAAGAATATTTATGGATAAGATTACTGAGATTTGGAATGCAGAAAACTACCAAAAATACTACAATCGATATAGCAAGCGATTTCAACTGATTGATAAACAAACTCATCTGAAAAGCATCTCCTAAAGAGGTTGCTATATTAAATTGTAAATACACTCCAAAAAGGATTAGAATAACAGCTATTCCGATCAATACTTGGTCATAATTTGAGATAAATGATTTAAATTTATTTATTGTATCCATTTATTAACTCCTTAAATATTTTCCCGCGTTCTTCAAAATTTAAAAACCAATCATAACTCGCACAAGCAGGTGACAAAAGCACTACTTCGCCTTCATGTGCTTTCTCAAAAGTTCTAAAAATGGCTTTTTCAAAACTCAGAAAAACCTCGCAATCAAATTTTTCTTGAAAAATTTCTTTCATTTTTATGGCTGTGTTGCCGATTAAATATAAATTTTTAACCTTGCCCATCATATAATCAGTCAAAACATAGAAATCCTCACCTTTGTCATAACCGCCTAAAATCAAATGAATTGGCTTATCAAAGGACAAAAGTGCTTTCTTCACCGATTCTGTGTTAGTAGCTTTTGAATCATTGATATATTCGACTCCTTTCAAGGTAACAACGGATTCTAATCTATGTTCAAGTGGTTTGAAATCACAGAGATTTTTATATATTGTAGAAAGGTCTATATAAGGTGATACCGCCAGTAAAGCAGCCAGAATATTCTGCATGTTGTGGGGTCCTTTTAAAGGCAAAATATCCGTATCTGAGACAATTTCTATATTATTTATATATATCTTTTTTTCTTGGAGATAGCCCCCCTTCATAAGGGTGGGATATTCATCGTTACCTTCCAAAGAATCAAGATTTGCAAAAAAAACAAATTCCATATCAGAATACTGCTCGATTTTTTTAATAATATTTTTTGATGTAATATCGGTAAAATTCAAAATTTTTATATTTTGAAAATCTTGATTTTTAAATATATTAAATTTTGCCAGCGCATAATCATCAAAAGACTTGTATCTATCTAAATGATCTGGAGTGATATTCAATATCAATGCCACATCAGGTTTGAAATCATTGATAAGCTCTAGTTGAAAACTACTGACTTCTAAAACTATAAAATCCTTTTTATTTTCAATATCAAAGCAAGAATAAGCTTCACCAATATTACCAGCGAGTATGGTATCAAAACCTTGAGATTTTAATAAATGATGAATCAAACTGGCAGTCGTGCTTTTGCCATTCGAACCAGTTATAGCGATAATTTTAGTATCTGGATGAGTAAACTGAAATGCAAATTCAATTTCACTTATCAGAGGGATGTTTTTTTCTTTTGCTTTTAATAAAAATGGTATATTCAAGGGAATACCCGGACTCACAACAAGACAATCCATATTGAATAATTTTTCTGTATGCCCCCCAAATTCAATTTTTAATGAAGATTCATAGTTTTTTGCTAGATTTTCTATCTGCTCAATATTTTGAAAATTTTCTCTAATTTTATTATCGCTGAGTAAAACATTCATACCATTTTGCAGTGCTTTTTGAGCCACAGCAAGTCCACTACGCGCCATTCCAAGCACTCCGATATGAATTTTTTTATCTTTTGAATTTTTTTGTAGGTTTCTTAAAAATAATCTCAACTTTTTATACTCCGTTTTATCTCAATTTCAGTGTAGCTAAGCCAATAGATAACAACAGCACACCTATTACCCAAAACCTGATCACTATTTTCTCTTCCGGGACACCTTTCAATTCAAAATGATGATGAAGAGGAGCTCGTTTAAAAAATCTTCTACCCTCTCCATATTTCCATCTTGTCATTTTAAAGAAATATCTTTGAATTATAGATGACATCGCCTCTGCTATAAAGACAGCTGCAATTATAGCAAAAAAGAACTGTTCTTGTAAAAATATAGAGATTAAGGCAAGGAGTCCTCCCATACTTAGCGAACCTGTATCACCCATAAAAATCTCAGCCGGTCTTGTATTGAACCATAAAAATCCGAGAGTCGTCCCTATCATCGAAGCAGTGAAAATGGTTATTTCTCCAGCTTCTCCAATAAAATTTAGATTTAAATAGACAGCCCAGTGATAATTTCCCTTTAAATAAGCCATGACACCTAAACCAAAGGTAGTCAAAGCTATTAAACCAGCTGCTAAACCATCTAAACCATCTGTCAGATTGACAGCATTCGATGTTCCTACTATCATAAACACAACAAATGGAATAAACAGCCAAGACAATTGAATGAAAGCTCCTTTCAAAAAAGGTAAATTTATGATAGTCACTTCGCTACTTTCTGGACTAAAATAAATCGTGCAAGCTATCATAATTGCAAGCACAGTTTGTCCTATAAGTTTATATTTTGCTGAAAGACCTTCTTTTTTCTTTAAGACATTTTTCAAATAATCATCTAAAAATCCTAAACCTCCGAGCCATAAAATTGTGATAAGTAACATGATAATGAAGGAGTTAAGGAGATTGTTCCACAAAATTGTTGAAAGCAATATCCCTGAGAGCATGATCAAACCGCCCATAGTAGGAGTTCCTTCTTTTTTCTTGTGGGTATCTGGCACAAGGTCGTTGATTTTTTCTACAGCATTGTATTTTTTCAATAAATTTATAATTTTTGGTCCAATAAAAAAGGAGAACAACAATGCTGTGATAAAAGCTGCTACAGACCTAAAGGTAATGTATCGGAAGACATTGAAAAAAATATGATATTCTGCCAATGGCGAAAATAAATGAAAAAACATAATTATTCTCCTTTTTACTTAGATATCAACGGTTTATCATCCGTTGTAAAAAACTTTTTCAAATTTAATAGATTTATTCCATTTGACCCTTTTACAAGGATTATAGAATCAGAACTTAATATTTCATCATTAAAAAGACTATTTTCAACAAATAAATCCACATTTTCAAAATGATGATCAGTTTTGTAATGTTTTGCAAGCTCTCCAATGCCTATAGATAGCATTTTTTTGTCCTTTCTGAGTAGTTTTCCGATCTCCTGATGGTATTTTATACTATTTTCTCCCAGCTCCAACATGTCACCCAATATTGCTATGTGAGTCTTATTTGGTTCTGTTTTTAACCAAAATTCAATCGCAGCTTTCATAGAACAAGGATTGGCATTGTAACAGTCAAAAAGAATGGTTTGAGTGTCTGTTTTCAATATTTCCATCCTATTTTCTACAAACAATTCTTTTTTTAACCCATTTTCTATTGACGCTTCATCAATACCTAAAATAGTGGCTATTGATACAGCAAAAGCGATATTTTCTGCTAAATATGGCATCTGGATAGAAGTCTGCCAGCTTTTTATCTGTCCTACTTTGGTAAGTGGTGTTGGAGGGGATGTCAGCATTTTTCCATCTTCCAAAAATCTATCCTCAATAGCAACAACTAATCCCTCCTCATTCATCTCTGATTTTACTATTCTAAAATCAGCACTTTTTGAATCTCCGAAAGTATAAATTTTGTTTGTTTTCAATGTTTCTATTGATGATTTGAAATCTGCCGGTATCACTCCAAAATCTTTTACATAATCTAATAAAGAAAGTTTTTCCTTACCAATCTTTTCGAGCGATTCTAAATATTCTAAATGTGAAGCATTTATAGAAATCACCCCACCACAATCTGGTAACAAAATTTTCGATAGATATTCGATTTCCCCCAGTCTACTTGTCCCAATCTCAAAAATAGCATATTCGTATTCTGGTCTCATATTAAAAACATTTTTCGGAACCCCTATCTGATTATTTTCATTTTCAAAGCTCTTAAAAGTTTTATTCTTTGCTGATAAAACATTATAAAGAATTTCTTTTGTGGTGGTTTTACCAGTGCTTCCAGTGAGAGCTATCGTTTTTGCGCCAAAGAGTTTAAGATATTTCTGAGCTAACATACCATAGAGTAATAAAGGATCTTGGGTATAAATAATCCTATTTTCTATTTTACATATTTCTTTAGACTCTGATTTAATGTCATTTAACTCATTTGTTTTGCAATTATTTAAACGAGTTATAGCCCAATTTGACTCAGATTTTAAAAGGACTTCTTTGACAAAATCAGCACCATCGTATTTATCACCTTTTAGAGCAAAAAACAAAGTATTAGACCAGACATTTCTTGAGTCTGTAGACACTGATGTAAATAAGGGTTTATTATCTTGTAATAAATCATTTCTTAAGGTTATATTTAAAATCTTTTCAAGGTTTAATAAATCAATAGGTACCATTAATTGAGATCTTTGATTTTCTTCTTTATAATCAAGTTTTTTAGCTTTTTCTTCTTCGATTTTAGCTTTGGAAAGTTTTTTTCTTATAACAGCACTTTTTATCCTAAGCTCAGTTACCTGTTTTTTATTTACAATGCCTTTGAGAGCCTCTTCTCTATCATCAAAATGATATTTTACTGTTCCGATTTCTTGATAATTTTCGTGTCCTTTCCCAGCTATGATGACAGCATCACCTTTTTGGGCAAGTAATATAGCTACTTTTATAGCTTCGCTTCTTTCTCTAATAATTATATATGGATCCGTATACGAAAATTCTCGAATAATATCTCTAATGATATCAGAAGCAAATTCAAGACGCGGGTTATCGTTTGTTATGATTGTTATATCTGCTTTTTGAATTGAAATCCTGCCCATCTGTGGTCTTTTTTCTTTGTCTCTATTGCCACCACAACCCCAAACACAAATAACTCTCTTCTTTGTAAAATCTCTGACAGTATCAATGATATTATTTAATGCCTCTGGAGTATGAGCATAATCTACATAAATATCTATATTTATGTCATTTTTAATTTTTTCGATACGACCTGTAGCAGATTTCATGTTTTGCAGACATTTTGAAGCAGAGTCTTTATTATTTTTCAGAGGGAAGTTTTCTTTTGGTGCAATCTCACTGACAGCTATCAATGCAGCGACAAGATTGTAGATATTAAATTTTCCTATCAATGAACTCTTTATCTGTTTAAAAATGTTTTCATTATTTATGATAGAAAATATTGTGTATTCTGGTTTTAAAACTATTTCTGATATTGTCCAAATATCATCTTTTTCTAATTTTGTTGGAGAATTATTTTTTGTGCTTTCTGGATTGCTTATACTCCTCTCATTCATAGTATAAGCCACTTTTCTCGAAGTCAATCTATTAAATATTTCTTTTCCAAAATTGTCATCTATATTTATTATGCTCGTTCCGCCACTGGTTTCTACCATTTTAAATAATTTATTTTTAGCATTTCCGTAATCATCCATGTTTTTATGGAAATCGAGATGATCTTGAGATAAATTGGTAAATATACCTATTTTAAATTTTAGACCATATACTCTATCGAGGGCTAAAGAATGAGAGGATACTTCCATTATCACTATTTGACATTCTGCCTTTGCCATCTGTGATAATATTTCGTTCAATTCTATTATATCTGGTGTTGTCCTTTCAGAAGGGAAATATTCGGTGCCTATTTTATAGCCCAAAGTTCCGATCATACCTGTTTTGTAACCAAGCTCTTGAAACAATTGTTCTAAAATTACTGTAGTAGTTGTTTTTCCGTTCGTACCAGTAACACCAATCAAATCAAATTTTTCTGAAGGGTTATCGTGTAAAACTCTCGCTATTATTGCTGTTGCTTTTCGAGAATCTTTTACTAAGATTTGCATAATTGGCAAGTCTTGAATAGCTTCGACTATCAAAAGAGAAGCACCATGTTTTGTTACATTTTCTGCAAAGGAATGTCCATCAACATTTAAACCCTTGATGCAAGCAAATATATCGCCAATGTAAATATTTTTTGAGTCCGTTTTGATTGTGCCTTCGATGACAAAACTTTCTAAATCTTGCTTCAAAGGATTGTAGACATATTTTCTCATTACATCATCTATACTATCCTTACGGTGTTCAGATAGCATAAATGCCTCTTTGCAAGCATACAGAGCTTCTATTAACACATTCAATTTAATACTCATCTTGCTACCACATTGATCCTTTGTTGAAGTCTTATTTGTTCGCCTGCTCTGATGGACTGGCTCACTATATGTCCGCTGCCTTCTATAGATAATTCCAATCTCAAGGCTTTCGAGAGATTTATTGCTTGTCGCAGGGACATACCTACAAAACTGGGCATTGTTGACTCTGATATTTCTTGTAAAGTAGAATTTTGAACTGTTTCCATAGTTGGGCTACAATATATCGAAATCCTGTTTCTTGAACCAAATTGGACCCCTGCTTGCGGAAACTGCTGAACTACAAAAAAATCATTTGCTTCATTGTAAACTTGAAAATCTATACCATTTTCAATCAGCACATTCTTTGCTTCTTCTATATTATGACCTATTAGACGCGGCATAGTCAATATCTCTTGACTAGCAAGTTTCATGTCATATATAGTCTTATTATCAGGTAAAGTCAGCATTTCTTCAACTATATGTCTAAATGTAGGAACCGCTGATTGAGAGCCAAATCTAAACCTATGTTCAGGTTCATCATAAATAATAACCATAACATATTCAGGATTTTCATAAGGGAAGAAACCAGCAAATGAGGCTATATACTGATATGATGAATATCTTCCACCTACAGCTTTTTCAGAAGTTCCTGTTTTTCCAGCTATTTTTATGTTTCTAAATCTTGTATTTGATCCTGTGCCTCTTTCTATACTATCAAGCATAAAACTATTGTTTATAGCTATTGCTTCTGGGTTGGAGACTGTATTGACTACCCTTCTTTCTGATTGAAAATATACATTTCCATTACTATCAATTTTTCTATCTACTATATTGGGTCTTAAAACATGCCCACCATTTGCCATTGCACTATACGCCGTGGCAAGCTGTAGAGCAGTTACAGACATTTCTTGTCCAAAAGATAAAGAATGTAAACTAAAACGCGACCAGTCGGACAATTTTGCATACAAACCACTTGATTCATCAGTTAAATCGACATTGGTGACTGTTCCAAAGCCTAAATTTAGATATCCTCTATATAAATACTCAGCTCCGACTCTATCTGCAACTCTCGCTATACCTACATTACTGGACTGAACTATCACATCGCGCAAAGGTATCATACCCATATTTCGACCTTGTGAATCTCTAATTGTTCTCGTTGTCCTTCCCATATTTATTCGCCATGTCCTGCAGTCTATGAGATCATTTTCATTGTAAAGCCCTCTTTCCAATGCCATCAGAGATACAAAAGGCTTCATAGTAGAACCTGGTTCAAACAAAAACTGTATGGGCATATTTTGCAAGGAACGAACATGATTTTCTGACTGCATTCTGTCATTTTCATTTAAACCAGACATCGCTAAAATATTACCATTGCGTGGGTTCATGATGACGCCTATAGCGTTTTTTGCTCTGTATTGGGTCAGTCCTCTTTGAAGATTATTTTCGAGGATTTCCTGAATATCTGCATCTATTGTTAAATAAATTGATGAACCATGCGAAACTGGTTTAGAATCCGTATTGGGAATAGGAACTACTCTTTGACGCGCATCATAGAGGGTTTTTCTCCAACCATAATCTCCTAATAAATCGTTATTAAACGCTCTTTCTACACCATTTAGCCCTTCAAGACGAAATGTATTTCTATTAAATCTTGTTGTATTGTCTGTTACACCTCTTGTTACTCCAATCAACCTCGCGGCTAAATTTCCCCTAGTATGTATCCTTCTGACAGAGCTAAAGGCAGATGTCAATACATTCAATCTGTTTTCCATAAAAGCTTGTCGAATCAGTAAAAGCTGATTTTCATCAATATTTTCTGAAATAACAGCTGTATTTCCGCGTGCATTTATGAGTCTATTATAGACATGACTGTGTGAAAGATTTGAATTTTCACTGATTATATCAGCTATTTGATGAAAATATACTGTTTCAGATACATCGTTTCGTTCTGCCATAGAACGAATTCTATTTAAATCTATGTCTATCTGATAAAATTTTAATGAGCTAACTAATAATGTTCCTTTCGTATCGTAAATATTCCCTCTATCTGCAATGATAAACTCTTTATGATGGTCATATCTTCTTTGTCTGACTCCTGTTAAATCAAAGGGATCAAACAGCTGTAAAATAAAAAGATATACAATCCAAACTAAGGATACAAAAAAACAAAATACTAATAATAGTTTAAATCTTGAATTCATACTTCATACCTCTATAATACTTAGATATTTAAATAGTCACCCTACATTTATGGGGTGGGAAGGGGGGAGAAATTCTCGGACAGCACTCATATATCTTACCCGCCTTTCTTTTATTTTCACCTTCTACCTTCAAAGGCGTTCATCGAAGGCGTAATAAAGTCGATAAAACTGTAGACAACATTGTTATTACGAGAGGTTTCTTCAACTATCTCTTTCAAATATTGTCCTCCGGCTATCTCATCTGGTTTTAAAAGTTTCATACCCAAATTTTGTTGAGCATAACTTACAATTCTGTCTCTTCTCATCAGCTCTTGCCTCTCTCTAAGAAGATAAGCATGCCTTGTATGATAAGCCGAATTGAGAGTTTCTTTAGTTCCTATCTGGTTTCCCATGATTTTGATTTGAGATTGTAATAATCCTGTGATCAGGATATTTAAAACAAACATTATAGCTACTGCTATTAAAAATTTTTTCATCTCTATTCTCCTTTTCTTTCTGATACACGCATTTTAGCACTGCGACTATTTGAATTTTTTTGTATTTCGCTATCCATAGGTGTAATAGGTTTTTTTGTAATTATTATTAATCTTTTTTTGTGCTGACAAGCACAGCTTTGATGACCTTTAGGTTTGGGAGGAATATTCAATGATTGTGAAATAGGACAACGACAATCTGAAGCCTCATCTCTAAAGCATTCCTTCACTATCCTATCCTCAAGGCTATGCCAACTAATGACTAAAAGCCTTCCACCAGTTTTCAAGGCACTGATAGCATCTTTTAAACTAGGTAAAAGTATTTCAAGTTCTTTATTAACGGTTATTCTAAGGGCTTGGAATATACGCGATTTTGATTTTATGAGACTTACTTTAGATTTATCAGGAACAGAGTTTTCTACTATATTAGCAAGTTCTTGAGTAGTTTTTATTTCAGAAATTTTTCTTTTTTCAACAATTTGCTGAGCGATTCTTTTGGAATATCTTTCTTCACCATAGATATGAAATATTTTATATAATTCTTCAAATGGATAATTATTAACTATTTTAAAAGCATTTGTATCTATTTTTCTATCCATTCTCATATCTAAAATTCCATTTTCCATAAAACTAAACCCACGACTGCTTTCCGAAATCTGATGATTGGAAACTCCCAAATCCATTAATATTCCGTCCACCTTGTTGATTTTTCGTAATGCAAGCCATGATCTGAAATTTTTGAAATTGTCATTAATAAAAGTAATCTGGCTTTTATATTCCTTTAATCTATTTTTTGCAGTTTGAATAGCTTCTTCATCATGATCAAAGCAAAAAAGATTGATTGAAGGCTCAACCGAAAGCATAGCATGACTATGTCCAGCACCTCCAACTGTGCAATCTACATAGACCCCTTCTGGTTTTAGTTTCATATTTTCGATGACTTCTTGAACCAATACTGGTATATGAAATGCTTTTTCTGTCATATTTTATAATCCATTGGTGTATATTCTTTGTTATGTATCTGTTTTCGTTCTTCACGAATAGCTCGGAAAGTGTCTGGATTCCATAAAGTTATGTAAGAACCATCGCCTTTTATTATGACACTATCAACGATCCCTGCTGTTTTTAGAAGCTCATCTCCTATCCTAATCCGGCCAGGGCCTTCCAATTTCTGCTCAAGACATGCAAAATCGATCAAATTGTTTAAAAGAGTGCGAGACCTTTCATCACCCTTATTTAGCTTCTCTTTCAAAGCATTCCAATTGTCAAGAGGGTATATAGCCACTGAATTATTTGGACCTAAAGTGCATATCACAGTTTCTTTGGCAGCTGCAGAAAACTTGTTTTTTAACACTGCAGGGATCACAACTCTCATTTTATGGACAGAGTTCTCATAAATCCCCAAAAAATCACCCGACATGGTATCTCCTTTGAAATAATTTTTAACTCAAATTGACAAAATTTGAGACAATTTGACCAATTTTGACAATATATGATTTTTGTCAACACATTTGTGATTTTTTTTTTCATTTTTTTTAATTTAATATAAAATAATGATGTTAAAGTAATTTTTAAAAGATGAATTTATAATCAAATTTTTTGTATTTTTCAAATTAAAGCAATTTATGCTTTTTAGAACCATAGAAGTGAAATTTTTTTGTCATACTAAAAAATAGATGTGTTTTATTATTGCTATTGATGAGGAATAATGGACGATTCTGATTGAAGTGTCTTCGCTACATTCAATATGACAAAAAGTTATCTAATTGATGGTTCATGCTGATTCAGAGTGAAGGTTCTCGTCTTTAAAATTAATTAATTTAAATTCTTTGACAAATGACAAGGAATTTATAATTTGGCTTAGAATATCCAAAATGTATCTGATTCAAAAGCTTGCTTACGATATCACTTAAAGAAAATATTAGCTTACTTCAACTTAACTCTAAAAAGGAATCTATTCTGCAAGATGGTTTATTCTCTTAAATAATTAACGGAGGAATATATGGATTACAAGATTTTTTACTCAAACAGAAAATCTTTAACTATTTCTATACGAAATGGAGAATTACAGGTTAGAGCTCCATTTAATATGTCTAAGACTGACATTGATAAATTTGTTTTACAAAAAGAAAAGTGGATAAATAAACATCTTGTTAATGAAAAAGAGAGGTTTCAGAATCGAGAAAAATTTACTCTAAATTATGGTGATATAGTTTTTTTTAGAGGAAAAGAATATCTAATAACAGAGAGAGATAGCAATTTGGCTGGTTTTGATGAAAAAGTTTTTTATATGCCTAAAGGAATGAATCCTGAAAGTATAAAAGCTACTTGTGTTCATTTATATCGTATTCTTGCAAAAAAGTATTTAACTCATAGAACCTTGATTCTCGCTAAACAAATGTCGCTTTCACCAAGGGCTATCAAAATAAATGGAGCCTTGACTCGTTGGGGGAGCTGCTCAAATCAAAAAAGGATTAACTACTCTTGGAGGCTTGTTCTGGCTGATGATGATGTTATTGATTATGTTATTGTGCATGAACTTGCTCATTTCAAGGAAATGAATCATTCAGAAAAATTTTGGAAAATTGTAGAAAATATTTTACCAGACTACATTGAAAGAAAGGAAAAACTTCGAGAACTTCAAAAAAAACTATATTCCGAAAAATGGGAATAAGATTAAGCTATCCCAAAATGGATGATCTAGGATGGAAGATTCTGAGCTGTTCCATATCCTCGTTGCTGTAGGTTTGCTTCCTTTAATAACGGGGTAGGGAGATGCCTATTAGTTTTTCCATCGTTGCGAGGTGCCTTCAACGAAATTCCCATCGAAGCAATCTCCGTGTTACTACCACTATCAAGTCTTTGCAGCTTACCGCTCCCAGTATTATCAATTTTTTATTATTAATACTTATCCACTTTTAAACAATACGATTATTGTTGCTGGTTGCTTCGCTGGCTCACTAAGACGAGGTGCATTTTAATCAAGGATTAAGATTATTTCTTATCACTTGCTCCCGGCTTTACAAGTGAGACATTATTTTTACACAGTGGACAGTCTTTTGCTTCCCAGCTTTCTATATTCATTGTTAATAAAGCTACGAGGTCGTATCCAAAATCAACCTTTCCACCGCTTCTATCCACTATAGCACCTATTGCTTTGACCTCTATTTGGTTGTTTAGTAATGTTTCTATGACTTCTTTAACGCTGCCACCAGTAGTGATTATATCTTCGATGATGATTGCTTTATCACCTTTTTTGATATCAAATCCAGACCTTATGCTCATTTTTTCATCTTTTCTTTGAGTAAAGACAAATTTTTTGTTGAGTTTTTTGGCTACCTCATAAGCTAAAACTATTCCTCCATAAGCAGGTCCTACTATCACATCGCAGTCATAATTTGATAATTTTTCAGCCAGTAAATCACATAATTTCTCTACATATTTTGGGTCATTGATGATTTTTATCTTTTCTACATAAAACTCACTATGGCGGCCAGATGTTAGTAAAAAATGCCCTTTTAATAAGGCTTTGCTGTCTTCCAAGATTTTTTCAATCATTTTTATCTCCTATTATTTTATATATATGAATCTCTGTCTGGATATGATCTCATCATTTTTGATAGTGATAAAATAAATTCCAGAGGATATATTTTCAGGCATGTTAAACTGGATAGATTGAGTTCTAATAGTAGTAAAATCATATTGAGTAGTATTCAATAGTTCTATATGTATTCTCTGTCCCCGAAGGTTGTAAATCATCAAATATGAATCTGTTATTGGAGTTTTAACCGTTAGAGGCTCAAGAAATTGTATAAAAAATTCTCCCCTCGCTGGATTGGGATACACCAAAATCTCAAATCCATCTACTCTTGGGATTGTTTCATCAACTATATCAACATTGCTGTTTTTTAGAACAATGTGATATGTACCCATATCAGAATGTATAGTTATTTCGTAAAAATCTTCTAATGATTGTATCATAAAGATTTCTATATGTCCTATCTCAGAAGAATTTATCCTTTCTGGATAGTTTAAAACCTCTATATTTTGAGAACTTTTTAATACATTGTTTATTACAATATCTGTATTTCCTTTGTTAAATAAAGGGATTTTGATAATACCCGTTTCTATAAAAATGATTAAGCTCGGATAAATCAATTCTTTACTTTCGGGAGTATCTTCATTTGTGCTTATACTATAAATTCTATCAGCAAAAGGAGGATGAGTTATAAAAGGGTTCTTTTTCTGCTGTAAGTCCATGATAGCAAGGTTTCTATTGTGTTCTCTTTCTGTTACTGCAAAATCTCTATTCCAATTTTTTAATATAGATTCTTGGTTATCAAAAAATGGTGAGAAAGGGTTTTCATAGTTTATTGCAAAATAGAACATTGCCCTTGCTACATCACCTTTTCGAGCATCTCGCGGTTCAAATACTGGTAAACCTTGTATGCCAAACCCTCTTTTTGAACCACCATTTTCCCAAGTAGGTGTTCCATATACGACACCAAAAGGAAGATTAGACCTGATTGTATTTGCCAAAGAATTACAGGGAGAGAGGATATATAAATCTGACTGAGCAGGTCTTATACTTGCTCCCATACTTTGAGGCCATATATGCTCAGTATTCATAATATTACCATTAGGAATACCATCAGTTTCCACCAAAATTCCTGTATAGATACATTCTACAAAACCATCTACATTGTCTATAGTGCCAAACATCCATTGTCTTGCATTGAGGTAGCTTAATTCTGTATGGTTATTTACCAATCTAAACAGCTCTTTTTTTAAATCATTATCGAAAAGATTGAATGTAGAGGGAAATTCATTATTAGGTAAATATGCTCTCGCTGAAAAGGGCATGTATATTGGGACATGGTCATGTTGATTGGTAAAAATGAGTGCAGTTTGATAATGTATATTTGTCCCTCCAGAGAAGCTAATATCAAGAGATACACTATCTTCTGCGGCTATCACAAACAATGAATCCGATAAAGATATATCAGTAAAAAAACTTGAAACTGAGACGATTTGCTCTTCAGAAAAAATATTCTTTATGTAAATCTGTATAAAATGAGTTTCATTTATCTCAATTTCTCCGAAATCAATCGAGTCTAACTCGTTGCCTTCATAAGATAAAGATAGAGGTAATGCGTAAATAATGCTGAATATTACTATTAGGAATATAGTTACTATAGTTTTCAAATATATCTCCTATTTTTTTATTTTAGTTATTTTTTAAAACAGATTTTTGATGCTTTATTAATCCTCGAATAGCACTCTCAGCCTCATCAAGCATCGTATTTAAAACTTCTCGAGGAAAACTATACTCTTCTCCAGTTCCTTGAATTTCTACAAATTTTCCAGATTCGGTCATAACTACATTCATATCGACCTGAGCTTGACTATCTTTTTCATAATCTAGATCAACATACACTTTTCCATCACAAATTCCTACACTAACAGCTGCTATCAGCTCTTTCATTGGATTTTCCTTTATTCCTAAACCGATTATTGGTGATTGGCTTATTTGTTGACTATCCGGCTTCGATAAGTCATTTAACAAATTTGTTAAAATAATTTTTTCAAAAGCGTGATACAAAGCCACTGCAGCTCCTGTTATTGCTGTGGTTCTTGTGCCTCCGTCTGCCTGTATTACATCACAATCAACTGTAACAGTATACCCGTCCAACTTTTTCAGATCTATCACTGCTCGCAGAGAACGACCTATCATCCGTTGAATTTCAGCGGTTCTTCCTGTTACTTTACCTGCTGAAGATTCCCGTCTTGTTCGAGTTTTTGTAGCGCGAGGTAACATGCTATATTCTGCTGTAACCCAGCCTTTCCCGGTTTCTTTCATAAATGCTGGAACTCCGTTTTCTATGGAAACATTACATAAAACTTTTGTGTTCCCAACTTCTATTAAAATTGAGCCTTCCGGGACCGATAAAAAATCTTTTGTAAACTTTATTTCTCTTGTCATAAATCGCCTCTTAATATGCCGCATATCGACAGTTTTCTGTCTGCCTTATAGCATCTTTCATTTCCATAACAAATAATAAAGCAGAAATTTCACCTATAGGTAACCCTGTTTCTACTACAAGCTGATCGATATGAATATCAGGTGAATAATTACGAATAATTTCAAATATTTTGCTTTCTTCTTCAGTCAATTCTATTTTTTTTACTGGCTTATTTACTGAATATTCAACATTGTAATCCATTACTATGTCATCTGGGGTTAATATTATTTTTGCTCCTTTAGAGATGAGAGAATTAGGACCCTGAGCTTCTGGTCTGATAATATCACCCGGTAGTGCATAAACCTCTTTTCCCTGCTCCAAAGCGAATTTTGCTGTTATCATTGCACCAGATTGAAGTGAACCTTCAATAACGCAAACTCCCTTAGAAAGACCTGCAACTATCCTATTTCTTTGTGGAAAGTGAAATTTCTCAAAAGGTAAACAGGGCAATATTTCAGATATAATCAATCCTTTTTCTTTAATTCTATGATAAAGTTCTCTGTTTTGAGGAGGATAAATAGTATCAAGACCGCATGCTAGTACTGCAATGGTAAAACCTCCTGAATCAAGAGTTTTTCTATGTGCTACTGAATCAATTCCTAGTGCCATTCCGCTACATATTATAAAATTGCTTGTAACTAATGAATTCACTATTTTTTCAGTTAAATATCTCCCGTATTGTGTGGCTTTTCTTGTCCCGACAATGCTGATTATATGCCCCCCATTACAAGGGGGGGTAGCGGGGATATCATCTATATTTCTCATCAATGACACATCCCCTAAAGCTGTCAAAAACAAAGGCGGTTGATATATTGACCGCAGTTGGTCGGGATAATCATCATCAAAAAAGCTGATAAATTTGAATTCAGGACTATTTGTGATATAATGAACTATTTTATCCCAAAGCGGAGGTTCTAAATCTTCTTGAAGTAGTTTTTTGGTTTCATAACTTAAATAATCGATATTTTTCCACAAATCACTTTTTATGCCTATATAATCTACAGGGTCTCCTAAATCACTAATGATTTTGTGAGCCATTATATTCCCGATAGATTTCTGTTCAGTCAATCTATACCATGCTTTAATCTTTTTTATATCTATCATGTTTTGTCAATCTCCGATTATTTTAAACAGCCTTTCTTTTAATTCTTGTAAATTCCAATTTGCCACACTCGAAATTCCCAGTATTTTATCTCGCGTTATTCCTAATTCAACACTTCTCTTTTGAAGTATTTCCTCATGCTCTTCTTCTAATATCAAATCCATTTTGCTAAAAACTATCAAATGTCTTTTTCTATCTAATCTATCATCATATTGTATCAATTCTTTTTTTAAAATTTGATAGTCATCAAAAGGATTGTCGTTTGTTATGTCCAATAAAAATAAAAGTACATTGGTTCTTTGGATATGTCTCAAAAACTGTAATCCTAATCCCTTGCCTTCTGATGCTCCCTCTATCAAACCCGGAATATCAGCCATCACAAAAGAACGAAATTCATCTACTCTCACTACCCCTAACATTGGTTCAAGAGTAGTAAATTTATAGTCTGCTATCTTCGGTTTAGCACCAGATATTGAGGCAAGTAATGTTGATTTGCCCGCATTGGGAAAGCCTACTAAGCCTACATCGGCCATCAATTTTAATTCTATTTCTAGTTCAAATTGTTCACCCTCTTTACCCAAAGTAGCATGCCGAGGAGCTTGATTTGTGCTTGTGGTAAAGTATAAATTACCTTTACCACCTATACCTCCCCTTGCTATTACAATTTCTTGGTTATGTTCTACAATCTCACAAATCTTTTCTTTTTTCTTATCCGTTATATCAAAAATTATACTCCCAAGGGGAAATTTGATATAAATATTTTCTCCAGACCCACCTGTTTTATTCTGACTTTGTCCCTGAATTCCATTATTTGCCTTAAACCATTTTATATATCTAAAATTTATCAATGTATTGATATTTTCATCTCCAACAGCTATAACATTGCCGCCTTTGCCCCCATCCCCTCCATCTGGTCCACCTTTAGGGACAAATTTCTCGCGACGAAAGCTAATGCAGCCATTGCCACCTTTTCCAGCTTCGACCCTAATTTTTGCATAATCTATAAACATAGCTTATTTTTCCTTCTTTTGAAAGCGTTGATTTATTATTTCTAACACCTATTTTACCATTTCTGTAGCTTTGTCGTTTTTGTCAACTGAAATGTCGGGTTTCAATAAATATATTAATTATTTTTTACCTTTAAATGAACGAAACAAGCAAACACATCATTTTCGTATAATCAATCTATGTAAGGGGTTCCAACACCAGTCAAGCATAAATATAAAATAGCAACAATCTCCGATCACCAAAAAAGGTAATCGGAGATTGGCACTGAAGAAAATGGTTTAATGCTTTGATAAAATTTCGCTCAGGATGAAAAAAAGTTAACAATTTGATTGTTCACCACCTCATTTGAAGAATCTCTGTGATAAAATCCTTTGTTTTTTCTTTTTTCCTTAACCATGAACTAATTTCAATACCTTATTTGCATTTTCCACAAAAGACTTTAATTCTTCACCAGTAAATCTCTTTTGTTCCAGCATAGCGAGGTCATGAATATAGGTGATCAAAGTTTTTGCTTCGTCAGTTTTTCCAGCGAGACTTAGGTCATAGATCTTTTTCACTGTGGGATTTTCAGCATTCAAAACAAAAGTATGGTCTCTTAAAAAACTCTCAGTACCACCTGTTTGCAAGGCACTCATTTCAGAAAATCGCCTCATAAACTCATTAAAAATGACCATACCGGGTAAAGCATTTGATTTAAGACTTTTAATTTCTATTTTGATCTTATCATCGTTTAATAGGTTTTGGATTTTTTCTTCAAGATTTTGATTAAAAGTTTTATTGTCTTGATCAAGAAGTTCTACCTTCTCATTGTCAATCAAAAGATCGTTAATTTCAGAATCTATTCTGACAAAACTGATGTCCGGATTTTTCATTTCCAGAGATTGCATTAAGTGAGTATCAAGTGGAGATTCGCAGAAAATCACCTCTATGTTTTGCTCTTTTATTAGGTTTAGTAGTGAAACCTGTGTGTTTTCACTAACTCCATAATATATCTTTGTCTTTTTATCTTCTTTATCTTGTCGCTCTGAAACAGATTCAATATATTCAGTGATTGTCATGAAATCACCTTTTGTGTTTTTAAAAATCACAAAATCTCTCATTGTTTCACCAAATTCTTCTTCTGTCAACATTCCGTATTTTATTACATTTTTGATATCTTCCCAATATGTTTCATATTTTTTTCTATCTTCTTTGAATGTGCTGATAAACTGGTCGCTTATCTTTTTAACAATATGTTTTCTGATTTGTTGGACTTGTTTATCGTTTTGTAAAAAACTTCTGGAAACATTTAAGGGTATGTCAGGGACATCTATTCCACCTCTGAGCATAGTCATAAATTCAGGGATAAATTCTTTCAGATTGTCTGCTACAAAGACATTATTACAATAGAGTTTTACCTTTCCTTTTAAGAGCTCAATATCCTGTCTCATTTTAGGAAAATAAAGAATACCTTTGAGTGTAAAAGGATAATCTGTATTGAGATGAATCCAAAATATAGGGTCTTGATAATCATGGAAAATTTTCTTGTAAAACTCTTTATATTCATCTTCGGTAACATCGATTGGTTTCTTGTTCCAAAGAGCTTCTTTGACATTGACTAAATCTTTTTCAAATTTAATTGGAAAAGGCATAAAACTACAGTATTTTTCAAGTAATTCCTTGATTTTATGTGATTCAAGATAGCTCTCTGATTCTGTATTTAGATGTAAGGTCACGGTAGTACCTACATTTTTTCGCTTTCCCTTTTTTGTGGAATATTCCACTGAACCATCACATTCCCAAAAAGTAGGCTCAGCACCTTCGGTATACGACAATGAATCGATTGTCACTTTGTCTGATACCATGAATGAGGAATAAAATCCAAGTCCAAAATGACCTATGATAGCGGCTTGTTTGTCTTTATATTTGCCGATGAAGTCCTCAGCACCTGAAAATGCTATCTGATTGATATATTTTTCTATTTCCTCTTGGGTCATGCCGATACCATTGTCGATTATAGAGATAGTTTTTTTATTTTTGTCTATCTTTATCTCGATTTCCAAATCTTCATCTTTGATATTAGTATCAAGCACTTTTCTCTTATTGCTCGCATCTGTAGCGTTTGAAATGAGTTCTCTGACAAAAATATCTTGTTCAGAATACAACCATTTCTTGATTATCGGAAAAATGTTTTCCGTATGAATGCTTAAATTGCCTTTTTTTGCTTCTGACATTTTATCTCCTATAATAAACCCTTATTCTTCAAAGGGTTATTTAATGATTGTTTTTTTATTTTGATATATAAATCTTTATCTACTTATAAAAATGAAGTTTTTTTTTCTAAAATATAAAAAAATATATTAGTTCTAAAAAACCATTATTTCATTTTAAAGACTAAAAATTTATTTTGTTGACATAAAATTTATCAAAGATTTTTTGTCAAGTATTTTTTAGCAAAGTTGATATGAGAGTGCTAAATGAGGTTTTCGAATAATTTAATATTTTGTCATTTAGAACAATGTGAACAATCTCAACACCACTGATAAATATAGATTTACAGATGCTTCTCTACTTTCAGAATGACATGGAAAAACTATTGTGTGAGAACCTCTAAATATTACAATATGAAATAATCAGAAACTGTTGACAAAATGGGCGCAATATTTTTCTTTGTTCACGGAATATATTAAAATATAAAATATAAAGAGAAAACTATGTTAAATCCTGTGGAAATAATATTAAAAAAAAGAATTGGCAACGAACTCACACTTGAAGAAATGTTCTTTATAGTAAATAACTATATCAATGGCAATGTCCCTGATTATCAAATGTCAGCTTTTCTGATGGCAATATTTTTCAAAGGCATGTCAAAACAAGAAATTGTAAATTTGACAAGAATATATGTGGAGTCTGGTTCGAAGATTGATTTCCCTAAAGAGCTAAAGACAGTTGATAAACATTCTACAGGCGGTGTTGGAGACAAGATAACCATGACACTTGCACCGATTGTAGCTGCTTGTGGCGGGTATATTCCTATGATTTCAGGAAGAGGATTAGGTCATACTGGTGGGACCTTAGATAAATTGGAGTCTATTCCCGGTTTTAATACATTTATGACAGAAGCTGTTTTCAAAGAAAAAGTCTTGAATCATAAACTTGCTATCATAGCTCAATCTGCTGACATAGTCCCTGCAGATAAAAAGATATATGCATTGCGTGATGTGACAGCGACTGTAGAAAGTCTACCTTTGATTTGTGCTAGTATAATGAGTAAAAAGATAGCAGAAGGTTCTCAAAATCTTGTTATAGATTTAAAAGTCGGTAGTGGTGCTTTTATGAAGACTTTACAAGAAGCAGAAAAACTAGCTGATTTATTAGTTTTTATTGGTGAAAGCTTTGGACAAAAAGTCAGTATAGTCTTTACTAGAATGGACTCACCTATTGGTTATGCTATTGGAAATGCTTTAGAAATAAAGGAATGTATAGAATATTTACAAGGAAAGATAATTCCAGATATTGACAAAATCACAAAAACTCTCGCTGTAGAGATGTTAAAATTATGTTTTTCTATATCTGAAGCTCAATGTGTGCTGAAAATCAATGAAGTCATCAACAATGGCACAGCTTTGAAAAAATTTGAAGAACTAGTGTCCATACAAGGCGGTGATCCTAATATAGTAAGGAATACATCAATTTTACCTTCCTCGAAGATAATTTTAAATATAGTTTCAAACCAAAAAGGGTATGTCATAAATATAAATTCTCAACAGATTGGGTATTCTTTAATCAAGATAGGCGCAGGTAGAACAAAACTTGATAGTCCCCTGGATATGGGTTCAGGTGTTTACTTTTATAAAAAAATAGGTGATTTTATAGAAGTCGGTGAAATTATAGGTGAAGTGCATTGTGCAAGTGAGAAAGCAGGAAATGAGGTTGTTCAAGACATCTTGAATGCAATAAATATTTCCGAAACGAAGGTTTTTGAAAAGAAAGATGTTATTATTGGAATAAGGAATGTATTAAATCAATAGAAAAAAATAAGTCCTCTTTTTTGTAGGACTAAAATTAGATAATAAAGGGGAATAACTTTATGAGTAAGAATATTATGAAAATAATCATTCTTTTTGTTTTGGCATTTTTATTGATGATAAATTTGTCAGCACAATCAAGACGCGATACCACCCCAGGTGGTAGGATTACTGGTGGATCAGGTCAGCCTTCTATACCTGAATTGGCTCTTGGAGCTACACCATTAGCAGGCAATATTTCTGCCGGTCAGGAAAACTGGTATATTGTGAGAACTACTAGGGAAGGTTTACTAGTTGTAGAAACTCACGGAGATGATATCGACACCTATCTTGAGCTTTATGACGAAGAGCATAGCCTTATAGATGAAGACGATGATAGTGGCGAATGGTATAATGCCCGAATCGAAACGTATGTAGTAGGTGAAAGGACTTTTAATGTCAAAGTCAGAGCTTATGGCAACGATGCAGCAGGTTCTTATAGGATTTCTGCTCATCTAAACCCTATCCCTCAGATGAGAGAGCTTTCATTTAACGCAACTATAGGGAGAAATCTCGAAATCGGTGGCGATCATTGGTATAGACTGCAAACTACACATAGAAGCTATATCCTTGTTGAAACTCAGGGTGAAAATGTGGAACTTAAAATGACTGTTTATAATGATAGATTTAGTCCTTCTATAACTTCCAATCAGTATGGGCATACAATGAATGCTCATATTGAGTTTTTAGTTGAACCACAGCAAGTCTATTATTTTCGTGTCAGACCTGTTACTGAATATGGACAAGGTAATTACCGTATTTTAGCTACTTATTTTGCTATCCCTTCAGATGAAAGGAATGATTCTCGCATTAATGCTACAAATATTCGACTCGGAAGCGATCCGTTTTCTGTCTTTTTTACGAATGAAAATGAAGGAAGATGGTTTAGGTTTGAAATGCCCCGAGGAGGTGCAAATATTGAAACTTTTACCTCTGGACAAATAGATACTACCCTGGCTATTTATAACCAAAATGGCGAGCAATTGTTTTTTGACGATGATTCGGGAGAAGAACGCAACGCCTTTATAAATGAAAGACTTGATCAAGGAACTTACTACATTGAATTAAGAACTTATAGTGGATCTATAGGAAGAACTACCCTCAGTGCAGAATTGCGCAGATAATCGCTGTAAGATGAGAAGAGAGTTTTATAAGTAACCTCTGTCCGAAAAGTCATCTCTTAGGGATGACTTTTCGGATAAAAACTTATCAATTGTGATACTTTATATTGTTATTTAAAGTATATGCTCTGTAAATTTGTTCGATTAAAAAAAGTCTTGCCAACTCATGAGTAAATGTCATTTTTGAGAGACTCAAGATAAAATCCGACCGTTTTAACACATTTTCTGACAATCCATAAGCTCCACCAATGATAAAAGTCAGGTGCTTTTGATTTAGTGTTTGAGCAATCATTTTACTAAAATCAAGAGAAGTAAAGGGATGACCTTTTTCATCAAGAGAAATTATAGTAGAAATAGAAAAATTAGTTATTTTTTTTATTATTCTATCACCCTCTATATCCTTTGCCTTTTCAAAACTATCGGATAAATGATATTTTTCAGGATGAATTTCAATTATTTCTATTTTTTGTCTATTTTCTAGTCTTTTCAAATATAGATCAATGAGGTTTTTAATAGCATTTTCTTTGATTTTGTCAATGGTTATTATTTTAATCATTGTTTTTTGCTAATGGCTCAGTGATGTCGTATAATAGGGTTGAATAGTCCTTGAAATTTGCGAACATAGAAAGATTGATTCTAAGATTGCTAACAATATTTTTGTTTATACTATTTTTTGTGCAGGAAATACTTTCAGCTTGAACTAAAAAAGCTAACAAATCTAAGAAATTGTATTCTTTTAAAGTCAAAAGTTTTGGATCAGCCACGCCAATCGGATTTTTTGATACCAGAATCAAATGCTTTTTGAGTTTATTTTTTTTAAGAAAACTAATTATTTTGATGGAAGATACCATATCTTTGATAAAAATCACGCTATATTTTTTACTGGAAAAATTACTGGCTACTGTCGAGGCTTGGATCACATCATTTGAGTTTATATCAATGTTCCTAAGTAGTTTTTCTTCTTTTATGTAAAGAAATTTAAGTAAAATTCTCAAAAAATTAAGAATATATAAGTCATCCTTAAAATCAAACTCTTCAAAAACAATATCTGAATCATTTGAGGGAAGGAAAACAATAGCTCGTTTAGCATTTTCTATGGTTATTTGTTCGTGATGCAGGTCTATGATGATGCAATCTTTTAATTGAATTTCTCTCAGTTTTAGATGTGAGGTTGTATCAAGTAAAACTTTATCTTTAAACTGAGAAAAGGATTTTGATTTAGCAACCAGCAGACTATAAAAAGATATCTCGTATTCAGAGCATAATAAAACAAGTTTTTTATACTTTTTTGTAAACTCTAAACATAAGCTGAGTATATCAATCGAGATATAATTCAAGCTTGGTAACACAATAAATACATCGGAATTTGGATTGTGCAGTGTGTTTAAACTAAAAAGCGGCTTTTGTATCATGGTTTACTCCTTTTTAATAACGATATTCAATTGTAATTGACATTATATTTACTCATTAATTTTGAGAAATTGGTATTGAAATGAAGAAAATTGAGCCTATTATCAGCTTGTTGTTGACCCATATTTTTGCACCTAGTAAATCAGCAATTCTTTTTGAAATTGTAAGACCTAAACCTAGCCCTCCACTTCGAAATTCTAAAAAACCTGAACTGTGAGAATATTTGTCACCTAACTCGTAAAATGGTTTGAATATTCTCTCTTGCTCATTTTCTGGAATACCTATACCATTGTCTTCGACATAAATAACTATAGAATCTATGTTTTCGATTTTTTCTTCTGGAAATAATGATCTTCTTGCACCTAACTTTACATGACCATAATCAGCAGTAAATCGAACGGCATTTACCATAATATTAAAAATCATGATGTGAAAAGCCTGCCATTCGATGTCAATATCCGGTAGATTGTCTTCAATTTCTATCTTGATTTTCATTTTTCTGAAATTACTCAATAGCGTTGTCTCAATGTAAATACTTTCCAACAATTCCGAAATATTAGTTTTAGTTTTATCAAGTTTTTCTAATGAATTATACCGATTTAGGGTTATTATATCTTGAATAGTTCCGATGAGTTTTTTTGTGCTTTTATCAGCCTTTTTAAGCAGCTCATAGCTATCTAAATCAATATTTTCAATCTTTTTTTTCATTTTCTCTATGTTGCCTTGTAGCGTTATAAGAGGAGTATTCATTTCATGAGAAACAATATCAATAAAGTCATTTTTCATAGTGTCTAGATTTGTTAATTCTTTATTTTTTTGTATTAGTGTATAATACGATCTGGCATTCTTTACTGCGAGATTGGCTTGTGTTATAAACATACTCATCATTTCTTCATGAACAACAAGATTGTAATAGTTTTCTCCTAAATTGTCTAAATAGAGTATAGCATAAATCTCATTTTCAATGATAATAGGCGCACAATACAAAGAGTTTGCATTATTGTCAATAACAATATCTGGTTTTAAATTGAAATCGGAAAAAGAATTTTTTAAGTAAATAGTTTGCCTTGTAGAAATAACCTTCCTTACTATACTTGAGGCAATATTCAGAGCTTTTTTAATAGTATGACCAGCATTATCAAGAGCTACAGAATGGAAATAATTCCCCAAATCTCCTTTTTTCATCAAAAAACCTCTTGTAGCTTTGGTTAAATCAATAAGACTTTTGACAAAATTTTCTTCAAGTTTTTGAGTATCATAGATTTCATTTATATTGCTTGATATATCAATAAAATTCTTTAATAATGACACTTTCTCATTTATTTCAATAAATTCTGATATACGAATCAACATAATAGATAAATGAAAACTAAAATCAGTCAACATTTTCTTTTCATGTTTGGTAAAAGGCATTTCTTTGTTGTCTTGAATTAATAAAAAACCTATGTTTAAATGTCTAAGTATCAACGGACAGACAACCGTATGTTTTTCATCAATTATCGTATAAATATTACTTTTTTTCTCAAGCGCTTGATTCATAAACACTGATATATCGGTTGTAATATTGTTATTGATTATATTCTCTGTTTGATTTGATTTATATTTACTTAAGATTTGAGAAATAGGATTGAGTAAATCAATATTAAAATTTTCTTGTAAGTAAATATTAAAATTTAAACTATCCAGAGATTGCTTTATAGAATGAGTGTTAAAAAGTATTATTGCAAAAGAAAACGGGGTAAAATATCTTTTTATGTTGTTTAGTAAATGATCTTTTATTCTTGTTGTATCATATATCCTTAATAGAGATAAAATCTCTTTATTCCATTCGCTTGATTTTATTATATTTCTTGGCTTTATGTGATTTAAATAAAAATCATTGATGTTGTTTATGGAAGATTTTTTAAGTATCAAAAACCTATTAATATCTTTTTCTGGAAGATATCGAACAACTTCTCTGACTTTTTCTGAATACTTTTTGTGATATTTCATAGCATGATTAATTGATTTTTCTTCTATATATGATTGAATTATAATGCCATATATTTCTATTTCATGCAAGTAATAGTGATTGTCAATAATATGTGGGAGGAGTGAAAAAGCTTCTCTTAAAATCGTTCTAATTGCTATATCTTTAATTTGGAGTGCTATTTTTAATTTAACTATTTCCTTTAAAATATACCAATAAAAATAATTATTTGCATTTATTAATGCTTCTGATTTTATGATAGCCCAATTAGCATTGTCAATATCGTTTATTCGACAATAACAATTTGCTAAATATATATAGATGATAGACATAGAATATATGTTTTTTGTTTCTTCAGCATGCTCTAACGCTATCTTATAGTTATTAATTGCTGATGAATAATCACCTTTAAATATTGCAACCATAGCTAATATTTGATAATGAAAATCCTCATCTTTGGTTAGGGTAAAATCAATATTTTTCCTAAGAATAGCTTCTAGTGTTTCTCTGTCACCAAGCTCAAAACAAAAGAATATATAACTTTTTATCAGAGGTGTTATACATGAGAAATCGTTGTTAAAAATATAAGTATGTTCAGCTTTCAGAAATGTATATAATTGATGAAAATTGAATATTTTTTGTTTTATCAATGCGAGATTGTTCTCAATAATAGATTTTAATTCTATTGCCTTAAGATTGCTCTCAGAATTTGAAATTAATTTTAAAGATGAAATATTATTTTCAAGTTCCTTACTCACTATGTTTGGGTTCGATATATCATTATTATTTATATTTGATGGAATAGAGAGTATTTCACTTAGTATTCTTTTGGCGTCAAGTAGATTTGTTTCTGCTTCGACAAATTTGCCTATTTTTATATTTGTTTCTCCAAAAAACTTGTATGCTGTAGCTAAGCTTCTTTTATTATTTACCTTTTGTGAGATTGTTTCTGCTTTTTTGAAGTGTTCTAAAGCTTCATTTGTGTTGCCTTGTCTCAGAAAAACATCACCTATATGATTATAAATAATACCTAATAGTCTTTCATAATTTATGCTTTCCCATTCTTTTTTACAATTTATAAACTGCATCTGCGCATCATCATACATCTTATTTTTCATGTATAAGGTTCCAAGATGATTGAATAGATTGCCTTTTATTACAGGATTAATATTTAAGTGCTTCTTTTTCATTTCATTAAAACTATTTTCATACCAAACAATTGCTTCATCTATAAAACCTTGTGCTATCAAAAAAGTACCGTACCTATCATAATATAGCGCTTCAAGGTCAGTATCTAACTCATTTATTTTCAATTTTTTAAAAACACTCTTTGCTTTGTCAAAATCATTTCTTGAAGTCATAACAACGGCATAACCCAAAAATGCTCTATTTAGGTCATGTTTTGTTCGAGCTAGTTTCATTGATGTTTCAAAATGTTTTATTGCATTTTTTGAATCATCTGTGTGATAATATAGATTAGCTAAAACGTAGTGCCACTCGAAAATATTTATCCTTCTTTTTTGTGTTAATATAATTTCGAGAGCATCTTTAACCTTACCCGTAAAATCAGCTTTTTCAAGAAATTTTAATAAATCGAGAGCTATTTCATTATCTGTTATATGATGTTTTATTGATAAATCGAGTTTTATTATACTACAGATTTCTTTAAAAGCATTGATATGATCATTTTTTTCAGAATAAAGTTTGACTAATGCCATTCTATAATGTCTGATAGAACTGAAATCTTTACACAATTCTGCGTTTTTTACTATTCCGATATTATCTTCAATTGAGTGGGAACTTTTGGGATTATAATATGCAATAATTTCTTGTGATAATTTAATCTTATCTTTTTGTGTGCATTCATCAAAAAGTTTTTGTTTGCACTCGATAAATGTAAATTCATATGTCTCATTTTTCTCTCTCAAAATCCCAAGATTTTTTGTCTCATATAAAAAATCAAAAAGCTCTTTCCCGGATATATTTAAATATGCTTTTAAAAACTCCATTGTGATACTTGTATGAACGATAGAAAGCTTTTTTAAATGATTCCATGTTTTAGCTTCTAGATCGTTTAAGCGACTTAAAATTTGATTATGTAGCTTTTCAGGTAAAATCAAATTGTCAAAATCAAAGTCAAAATCAATGAGATTGTTGTCTAATAATGCTTTTTTTTCAAGTATATAAATCAAAATATTTCTTATAAATAAAGGATTTCCAGCTGATCTATACCACATTTTTTGGACAAAATCTTCTGGTGGTTCAGTTTTTACTAAATTCTTAACATAATCTCTCGTTTTTTCTATAGTCAATGGTTCAATAAAAATTTGAATACTATGTTGTAATCCTTTCAACTTACTAGGGTTATTTGCACTTATGATAATCAAAATCGGCTTGTTGAGTATAATCGAAAAAATATGATTAATAAAATCAATAGTATCTTTTTTTATATAATGAGCTTCTCTAATAATGAAAATTAATGGTTTTTCTGTAGCTAGATGACTGAGAAAGTCTTTAGCGGATTCAAAATCTACTGCAAAATTTTCCGATGATTCTCTTTCATTGCTGCAAATAGCATTGATTTTATTCTTGAATGTTTGATTGTTTATATTGTTAATATCATTAGATTTGTTTTCAAGGTCTTCATCTAAAAAATTTCTAAAACTTTTAGAAATATTTTCTAAAAAAGAATTTTTCTTCTCTTCTGTAAGTAGAGAATCATTGAACTCCTTTATCAAAGCAAAAAATGGGTCTCTCTGCGATTCTGAGCATGTATAATCAAAAATGTAATATTCATTTGTCAGAAAATGATATTTAAACAAGGTTAATAAACTTTCTTTTCCTAAACCATTACGACCTATAAGTGATATTAATTTCCCATTTTTATGACGAATTAAATTTGCATAAGTCTCCAGTTCATGCGCATAATCTTTTCTAACAATATATGAATTAAAACGAACATTTTGCATTAAGGAAAATTTTTGTGAATATGGATATTGTTTAGGTTGTGTTTTATTGATATAATCAATTGCTGTTTGTATGTCTGGAAACCTATCTTCAGGGTTTTTTTCAAGTAATGTCATGATTAGATTATCTAAAAAAATGGGTACATCTGGATTTAATTCTCTTATAAATTTTGGTATATAGTTGTGTTGATAACCATTCATTGTGGAGCTAATTTGAGTTACAGAAAACGGCAATGTCCCTGTAGTTATTTTATATAAAGATACTCCTAATGAATAATAATCACTCTGAGGGAATAAACCTTTATTTAACAATATTTCTGGAGCAATATATGGTAAATTACCGCTTATAGTTTGTTGATTCCGGTCTGTATCAATTTTGTTAAAACCATAGTCGATCAACTTGACTTCAATATCAAAAATGCTGTCTTGAAAATCCTGTTTTTTATCGCTTGAAGATTTTCTTATTGACTTACGAACTTCAGAAAATAATATATTGCTAGGTTTTATTGCCAAATGGTATATCTTATGAGCATGTAAGGCTGCTAAAGCATATAAACATTGAATTATCACATCACACAATTGGTTGATTTTATTCGGTCTAAAATCGAAATTTTCTAAACTAATTCCAGTATAATAATCCCTTACAAAGTAAATGTGCTCGTCTTGGTTTCCAAAAGTCAATACTGGAACAAGATTGGGATGCTCTAAACGAGTTATAAAATGCATTTCCTCTGGCGAAAATTTCTCATAAAAAGTCTTTGCTTCCAATTGATGAAACAGTTTCAAGATACAATGCTTACCTGTTCTTTTATCAAGAACCTTGTAAACCTTAGCCCAGTTACCAGAGCCAAGCTCTTTCAAAACCGTATACCTTGAATCTATGACCACATTAACTCCAAAAAATATAAATTATTCAAATCTTTTTTGCCTTAATTAGCATAAAATTCCACTACAAAGAACCATGTTAATAAACTTGGTTGTTTTGTCAATACTTTTTTGCAAATCAATATATTCCTTGCTTATAACTTCACACTTCTCCCCCCCCCCCAATAAATATGGAGGGATTTTTCTCCATAAGTATCAACTTTCCATTTTGGTTGAATCGATACGAGCTCATTCACGAGACTATTCGACTCGCTTTAAGGGATTGTAAACTCAGTATTAATCAAATTTTTATCCGAAACCGACAAGCATATTTTACAAGAAATCAAACAAGAGACCGCCAGTTCGGTCACTTATCGTCACAATGCCACCGAATTAGAGACAAAGATTTCACGGCTTAGTCCGGTGATATACACCATAATCAGGCATTTTAAAAATAGCTCTCGCAATAGTCTAAAGATACTTGAACAGGTGTTTTATGAGAATTATGAAGTTATAGATGAGACAGTAAATCCTCTTCCTAAACAAGCTCTCCAAATCCGTAGCAGAAATCTCCGATTTCCTCACACAGGTAGAATCGAGACACCTCACGACCCCGAAAGTGACTATCACGATAAAGGCTCATACCAAGCTAAAGGTTATTCCATCAACATAACAGAAACTTGTGATAAGGATAATCCACTCAACTTAATCACAGATGCCCATGTAGTTTCAGCAAGTGTGCCTGATTGTCATTTAATGCAACCAGCCATCGAAGCTACTCAAGAACTCACTTCACAGCCAGTAGAAACAGTTCATACCGATGGCGGCTATTACAGCAAAGATAACTATTACCACTGCAAAGAGGAAAATATCGATTTTGTTTTAGGGAAAATGCCAGGTCAAACCTCACGTTATGATATTCACTCCTTTGATGGCGAAAAACTAGAACTAATTGATATCGTGATAAATACCATCATTCCAGCGACTAAAGTTCAGTCTAAAAACTCAGAAGCAGAACCCAGCTGGTCTTTCAAAAACGCCAATAATAAGAGCCAAACTTTAAAAAGACACAATGTTGAAGTCCGTCTGTTTCGGTAACAACTCAGATCCCGACCCAAAGAATTATGAAGTATATACTAGAATTGCATCCAATAAACAATGCAAACGCACAAATCATGATACAAAATAAGACTTATACTTCGTTTTTATTGATTTTTATATGTTATATTGCTTCTTTGCTGGATATTTTGGTATTCTTTAAAAATATTAACACAAAAGACATGAAAATTGCTTTCATTATGGCAAATTGAAAATAGATTTATAGGAGTGGACCCTTCGGAATGCTTTTAATGTATATTATATCCATGATCATAGAGAAAAATGAGAATAAATGTCCCTGATATTGAGACTGCACTTGTGTTTTCGCTTTTTTTCTCGACATTTTTATCTAAATTGATGCTTTTTCACATTGAGTGACACATAGTCACTGTTCTCTATGAGTTTCGCAGGACAAAAACATTTTGAAGCAAAAGGGACATGACCCCACGCGGTTGGAGAGCCAAAATCTCAAACTTTACTTCGTATTCTGTCGAACAATCTCGCTTTTTTGACATTTTTTGCAGTTTTTCTTGAACTTTCAGATGACTATTATATGCCATATCTCTATATGTTTACGATACATACGCTTAAATGCGATTTCTCGAACTATCCCCCTTGCCATTAATAAGGGACATGACCAGAGAGACTTGGGGTGTCCGAAGCCCAAAATGTGTGGAACATTGCTTCGCTCTTTCTCAAACTTTATCGTAAAATATACCTCTTTTAGCATTTCTATCGAACTTTACTTTGATACTATACCGATATAACGCTTTACATATTAACTACATACGACATATTGGTATCTCTCAAACTTTAGATGACCCCCTTTATCAAGGAGATTGTTGTAATGCAATTTTTAAAAAATACTTGACTAAAAACATAGGAAATAAATTATGCCCTAAATGAAAAGAATACTTATGCATTTGTGTTGTGCTCCTTGTTTTATAATGCCATTCTATAGACTCAAGGACAAATATGAATTAACTGGATTTTGGAATAATTTTAATATTCATCCAGTTACAGAATACACTAATAGATTAGGAAGTGTGAGAGATTTTATTAAAATGGAAAAAATCCAAATTATAGAAAGAGATGAGTATGGATTAGTTAAATTTCTTAATAAAACAATGTGTTTTTATGGAGAAAATGAGAAGGCAGAAAAAGACATTAAGTTAAAAAGATGTTTTCAATGTTATTATGATAGGTTGGAGACAGTTGCAATATATGCAAAATCAAACAAATATGATTTTTTTTCTACAAGTTTGTTGTATTCAAAACGACAAAATCATGAACTAATCAAGGAAATAGGATTTTCATTGGTTGAAAAGTATGGAATTAATTTTTTTTATGAAGATTTTCGTAAGTATTGGCAGGACGGGATAGCGTTATCAAAAGAAAAAAATCTTTATAGACAGAAATATTGTGGATGTATATTTAGCGAAATGGAGAGGTATTTAGACAGAAGGGAAAAGTGTTGAGAGAATATCGAAAAAATATATTTTTTAGGATGTTAATATGAGTAAATACAAAGAAATTAACATGCAGGGTTTGAAGAAATATCAAGTTTCAGAGCGACAGAGTAAAGTATGTATTGAGGGATTTGCAAAGATAGGCAATACTTCAATAAATAGTTTTTTGGAATGTATTCCAGACATTTTGAAAGGAAAGGAAATCAAAGAATTGATAGAAATATCATATCAAGCTTTTTTGAATAAAAAACCAATAATTGTAGGTATCGGCGGACATGTAATAAAAACAGGCATGTCACCAATATTGATAGAGATGATGCGACTGGGAGCAATTCAAGGAATATGTGGAAATGGTTCTGTTACAATCCATGATTTTGAGATTTCTTGTTTTGGTCACACCTCTGAAAATGTCTCAGAGGGAATTTTGGATGGTTCATTTGGAATGGCTAGCGATACTACTGATATAATCAACAAGATAATTATTGATGGTTCTTTGCAGGGTTTGGGTTATGGGGAGGCTATAGGGAAATATTTATCAGAATCGAATATACCATATCCAGAGCTGTCTCTTTTACGAAATGGTTATGAGTTGGATATACCAATCACAATCCATGTAGCTTTAGGAACAGATATAGTTCATCAGCATGAAACAGCTGATGGTCAGTCAATTGGCGACTGTTCAATGCGAGATTTTCGGATATTCACAAACCTTATATCGGAGCTTGAGGATACGGGAAATGGGGGAGGTGTATTTATCAGCTTTGGGTCAGCAGTGATCATACCGGAAGTATTTTTGAAAGCAGTTACAATATGTAGAAATAAAGGCTATAAAATAACTAATATAACGACAGCTGTTTTTGATATGATTTATCATTATCGACCGCAAACGAATATTGTTTTTCGACCTACTCAAAATAATGGAGTAGGGTATCATTTTATGGGTCATCATGAGATCATGATACCTTTGTTTTTGCTGGGATTGAGAGAGAAAATATTGAAAAAAAGGAGTAAGATTGAATAGCATACAGGGAGGATATAGGGATGCTTTATGAAGATAGGAAGCGGGTATTTTTTTTAATACAGAATCCCTGTAGTTTAGGGTTGAGTAGTTTTGATGGTAATTTCCCCCCCCCAACCACCCCCATAAATGTGGAGGGAGATTGGGTGATGCCCATAAATGTGGGGGGAGCATCAAGGCAGACACACAGGTCTGCCCCAACCAATGTGGGGGGAGTATCCATCTTTTGTAAAGGTGCAGGGCGAATAGGTATTTTATTTGTATTAATACTTTTGTCTATTTATCTTTTTGGTGAGGAGATTGACGATAATATAGAGTTTTATCCTTTTTCTCCGTCGATCTATGAAAATTGGTCAATATTTGGCGAACCGTTCAATTATGAAGAAGAAAATGAAGAGAATGAAATCAATGAATTATTAAATCCATACAGTTTTGAATTACCGAAAAACCCTGTAAAAGCTGGTTTATTGTCTGCGTTTATACCTGGTGCTGGTCAGATTTACAATGAAAAGTATATAAAAGCCTCTGGTGTGATTTTAGTTCAATCGTATTTAGTGGGTATGAGTTTTTACTGCCATGATAAGATGTTAGAATACCGGAGAAAAAGAAACGAAACAGATGAAATTAATGCAAAAGCATTTTACCAAAACATGTATGAAGATTATTTTGAGCGGCGGCAATCGTATATATATTGGGTAGGAGCTTCAATATTTATCTCATCTATGGAAGCATTTGTTGATGCTCATTTGATAAATTTTAATAGTAAAAGAAATGAAGTTAGACTAAAATTTCAGGATCAAAGCCTTCAAATATCTATAACATTTTAAACTTGTCTTTTGTGATAAAATAAGAAAAAACTATGAGTATAATAAACCTTATTCAAGTATCCCACGACTTTGGTAATAAACTTTTGTTTGACAATATCAATTTAACATTTGATAATAATACAAAGGCTGGATTGATAGGAAGAAATGGGACAGGTAAAACCACATTATTTAAGATAATGACGGGTCAAATAAAACCTTACAAAGGCAATGTATCAGTAGCAAAGGGTTATAAAATAGGTTATTTTTCACAGGATTATAATTTTTCTTCAAAAGAGACACTCTGGGATTGGTTGTATAAGTCTCGTGAAGATTTGATGCATGTTCGAATGGAGCTTCAAAAGACAAACGATGAATTAAAATTACCAAGCGAAGAAAAGATAAAAAAATTGGATAAATTGCAAACTGAATATGAGGTATTGGGAGGATTTCTCTTTGAAAATGACATAAAATCTCTCTTAAACACATTTGGATTTAAAGAACCAGATTATGAAAGATCAATAGATGATTTTAGTGGTGGTGAAAAGACGAGAATACGTTTAATTTCAATATTGCTGAATAAATACAATTTCATACTATTTGATGAGCCAACCAATCATCTTGATTTATTAACAGTTGATTGGTTTATTCAATATTTAAAAGGTCTAGATTGTGGTTATTTGATAGTATCACATGACAGATATTTACTTGATCAAGTAGCAAATAGGATATATAATTTAAATAACAAGCGAATAGATACCTACAATGGAAATTATTCTTCTTTTGAGATACAAGCTCAAGAAAGGGAAACAGTTCTGCAAAGACAGTATGCCCAACAGCAAAAATTGATAAAGAAAACAGAGGATTTTATCCAAAGAAATATAGTTCGAGATTCAACTTCAAGCCGAGCAAAATCCAGACTGAAAATGTTGAATAGGCTGGAGAGAATTGAGCTTGATACAAAGAATAAAGATTTAAGACTAAATATAGATACAGCTAAGAGAAGCGGTAATGATATATTTAGAATGAATGATTTGAGAATAGGGTATAAAGAAAATAGTATTGACTCAGAAAAGAAATCTGAAATTGATATCGAAAAGACTTTTAAGGAAAAAATACTGGTTAAAAACATCAATCTCAATCTTCATTATCAGGAAAAAATATGTTTAGTTGGAGCAAATGGAAGTGGCAAAACTACTTTATTAAAGATATTAAATGGAGAGTTAGAACCCTTGGGCGGAGAACTGTGGACTGGTTATAATCTTACGGTGGGATATTATGATCAGAATCATATAGATCTAGATGAGGAGTTGACGGTGCTTGAGACAATATGGAATTTAGTGCCGAGCGAAAATTATGGTTATGTAATGTCTTATTTGAGTAAATTTGGTTATGATGAAGATCAGGTAGAGCAGAAGGTTTTTAGCTTAAGTGGAGGAGAAAAGTCGAGACTTTATCTCGCTCAATTGATTCATGAAAAGCCCAATTTATTAATCCTTGACGAACCTACAAATCATCTTGATATAAATATGATAAAGTCATTGGAAAAGGCATTGAAAAATTATGATGGGACATTGATCTTGGTGTCTCATGATAGGTATTTTATTAAAGCAATAACTGATGATTATTGGATAATAAAAGAAGGGAGTATCAACCATTGCAAAGATAGTTTTGAGAATATAATGGAAAAAATAAATCCCTTTGAAAAAGAAAAAAAGAACAAAATCAAAACTGTTCCAGTAGAAATAGTTGAAAAGAAAGCAAAGAAGATAAATCCATATATATTAAATAAACTTTTGGATAGTATAAAAGAACTCGAAAAAAATATATCATCAAAAGAAGATGAGATTTTGGATATACAACATAAATTTTCAGATTCAGAGTTTTATTCAGATAAGGGAAATATTGATAAAGCAAATAAAAGAATAGCGGATTTGAGAATAGAAATATTAGAGTTGAGTGGTAAAAAAGATGAATTGGAGACTGAGTATTTATTGAGTATGGAATAGGGGGGGGATAACAAATTACAAATTACAAATTATAAATTACAAATTATAAATTATAAATTACAAATTACAAATTATAAATTACAAATTACAAATTATAAATTACAAATTACAAATTATAAATTACAAATTACAAATTATAAATTACAAATTACAAATTATAAATTACAAATTATAAATTACAAATTACAAATTATAAATTACAAATTATAAATTATAAATTATAAATTATAAATTACAAATGTGTTAGGAACACAGATTACGAAGATTTTCGCTGATTTTCGCGAATTTATTGGACATTATTGACAATTAGTGGCAGTCGCATAATGTAACATTTTGTCATTCTGAACTTAGTGAAGAATCTTAAGACCTTTCACTTCTTTCAAGGTGACAAGGGGGGGTATCAAGTTGACAAGAGAGGGGGGGCAAGGTGACTAGAGGAAGGAAAGTGGCACTGCGATTGCTTCGTGGGGTGATTCATGGTAGGATCCTCGCAACGGCAGGAGGGTGGGAAGTGATAATGAGATTGCTTCTAGGTTTTGTGCTATTTTATCTAACAGATCTTTTAATTAATTCTCTGTTTCTTCTATCCAGCTCTTCTAATCTATCTATGGATATTCTTATGTCTTTATCCAAGCCTAGTATATCTGGATCGTAGAGATGAACAGGCTTACCAGTCGAGCTTAATTGCCCAAGTGAGTCTTGATATGCCCAGCAGTAGTATTGTGAATCTTTATCTAAAACTAAGGTGTGACCATTTTTTCTAAGGAATACTTCCATTGTTCTTCTACTAGAACTCCCAACTATTTCAAAATCTATTAGAGTCCCATCAGGTTGTGTTTTTGAAATAAGACTAATCAACTCATTAAGATCATCATTTGTCCATATATTTTCTATTACATAAACGGAATTAACTTCCGTATTTCTTGATGCCAGCAAGATGGTCATCATAATTAAAATCATAGCTAACACTAGGATATGTTTTATATTACAATTTTGAATTTCCATTTTAAACTCCTTATTCTATTTCAACAAGGTCATTCTTTTGATTTGAGTGAAATTATCCATTCTCATGATAGCCAGATAGATACCGCTACTGACCTCACGACCACTGCCATCTAGACCGTGCCATACTACTGTATGTTCACCGGCTTCTTTGTGGCTGTTCAAGAGAGTGGCTATTTTTTGTCCTCTGACATTGTAGATATCAATCACTACATTGCCTGCTTGAGCTATATTGTATCTAATTGTTGTATCTGGATTAAACGGATTAGGAAAATTACCTAATAACTCGGTAAAAACAGGAATCTCAATCTCATCTCCTTCAGAAACTCGAACTTCTATTTCGGTAAACACTATATCAGATTCGCCTGTCTGATAGATAGCCTGTAAGCTATAAATATGAGTTCCATCTGGAACATCATAATCTATGAAAGTCGTTCCGAGAAGGAGTGATCTGTATAACGGAAATTCATCTCGATATAGTTTATAACCCATTGGATTGCTTTCTGGAGCTGTCCAGTTCAGGGTTACTGTATTACTTTCCACAGATCCTTCAAAATTTGATGGAGGCAAGAATATCTCAGGTATTATCTCGACTTCGACCGTGACAGCATCAGACTCGCCAGTTTGATAGATAGCTCGTAAACTGTAGATATGGAAACCTACAGACACATCATTGTCAGTGAAATTCGTTTCAGTGAGTAATTCTGAGTGCAAAAGCTCATCATTTCGATAGAGATTGTAACCTAAAGAACTAGCCTCAGGTGCTTCCCAGCTCAGTATCACTGTATTACTTTCTACTATAGCTGTAAAATCTGTAGGAGGCAAAAAAATCTCAGGTATTACCTCGATTTCGAATGTAACAACTTCAGATTCGCCTGTCTGATAGATAGCTTGTAAACTGTAGATATGGGAACCTACAGACACGTCATTGTCAGTAAAATTCGTTTCAATGAGTAATTCTGAGTGCAAAAGCATATCATTGCGATAAAGATTGTAACCTAAAGGACTAGCCTCAGGTGCTTCCCAGCTAAGTATCACTGTATTAACATCTACTATAGCTGTAAAATCTGTAGGTGGAAGTATGATTTCGTCTGGGAAACCCGGCATGCCTCTTAAAAAAGGATAACCATCATTGATGTATGCACTAATTCCCCACACATTCATAAAGTCCCAGCCATTGTTTATATAAGTTGAGGCTTGTTGTAAATCTATAGTAGGTAAACCATAAGTGTTTATAATAGTACAAGTATTATAGATGTTTTCTCCAAGAGATACACCCACTCCAGTAGTTTCTATATCCCAGAAACAATATGATATTGATGAAAATTCGTCCAAATAGTACCCATTTGATTTGCCTAATATACCACCTATGCTTGCGTTATCATTTGCTACACTAATATTGCTCACAGAATAACTGTTTTTTATATCTGCAAACCCAGCATGACCAACTATACCACCCGTCCCCTCTTCATATGCCACTATTCCCCCCACAATATTTCCCATAGAATAGCAGTTCTCTAATTGAGCTGTGAAAAACTGTGTTCCACTAAACAACCCTGCAATACCACCTGTTTGTGAAGTTCCATAGATATTACCATTGTAATAACTGTTCTGAATATATAATCCATGAAATGCTCCTGCAATACCACCAACAGTAAAACCATTAATAGTGGCTGTTGAAGAACAATTTTCAATTTTTGAAGCACTTGCAAAAGCTAAAATTCCACCTGCAAATCGAACATTATCTCCTTGTCCAATTATCCCAGACACAGAGCAATTTTGAATCAATGAACTTGTTGCTTCAGCCGCAAAACCACCAATATAATATGAAATTGAATTGTCATGTGAAATTAAATAGACATTTTCTAAATGAAGATTTTTTATGATAGAGGAATCATTGATAGATACAAAAAGTCCTAAAACATGTAAACCACTTTCGACATGTAAACCATTCTTACTAAATAGATTTTGGATTTTGAAATTTTCACCATCATAGACTATACATACAGAGTGAATCGGGGGACCAGGGAAACCTGATATATGATATATTGGTCTAAATCCTTTTCCACTATTCCAGTATATAGTTTCGTTGGCATCGATATTTGCTGTTTGTCGAAAATGTACAAGAACACTTTCCCCCTTCCACCAATCGGATGACGATTGAGACATCCATCTTAGATTTCCCAGATTGCTGATAAGATAGGGATTTGCTTCTGTACCTGCATCTGGGGCATAAAAATTTGAGGGTTTTTGTGGTTGGGTTTCACTATGTAGAAAGCCTACAAGGATAAACACCAACACTGTCAATACATAAATTTTTTTCGAGTTTTTTATTTTCATGATATCCTCCGAAATTGTTAATTTTGGACAAGATATAAAATGTAGTTACATTTGTCAAGAAATAAGTGAAAAAAGTTTTATAGGCAGGTAATGTATTTATAGATAATATCTTATGGGATTTATATTTTAATTATGTATATTTTATCACTATCCTCTCCAGAATAGCAAATAAGGTATTATCCATTTTCCATTCCCCTTACTTGGCATTCTGAACGAAGTGAAAGGTCTTAAAATTCTCCATTATCCACTTAAGGCGTAAGCAATACGCCACTACAATCTCTCAATCTTCTCAGGAAGATTTGGCGTAAGCAATACGACACTACAATCTCTCAATCTTCTCAGGGAGATTTGGCGTAAGCAATACGCCACTACAATCCCTCAATCTTCTCAGGGAGATTTGGCGTAAGCAATACGCCACTACAATCCCTCAATCTTCTCAGGGAGATTTGGCGTAAACAATACGCCACTACAATCTCTCAATCTTCTCAGGGAGATTTGGCTTAAGCAATACGCCACTACAATCTCTCAATTTTCTCAGGGAGATTTGGCTTATGTAATAAGCCACTACAATTCTCTCAATCTTCTCAGGGAGATTTGGCTTATGTAATAAGCCACTACAATTCTCAAAGTCAAAAAAAAACTATGAGAGCCATAAAGGCTCCCATAGTATATTGTTCAATTTGTCGTCTGTTGTTGTCAGGGTGTGTGATTATGGACCAGGGATTGTTGCTCCTGTAGCGATTCTTACACCATAACCGTCAGCTTCTGTTCCACCACGAAGGTTGATTCTTGCTGCTGCTTGGATCGCTGGATTCTGAACTGAAGTTCCTACTACACCTGCTGCTGTATCAGAAATAACTGAAAATACATAGCTACCAGTTGTGTTAAGATGTGGTCCAAGACCGCCAGTCCAGTCACGATTGATAAAGGCAACCATTTCTGGTGCGTTTGTAGCTGTTAAACCTACTGTTCCA
>Ga0099364_10000969_pt1 | contig 48512 bp, 32 predicted proteins | sample TergutTh196P3_FD_73070 | JGI IMG/M metagenome (GOLD analysis project Ga0099364, IMG submission 73070) | Microcerotermes parvus P3 segment gut microbial communities from Pointe-Noire, Republic of the Congo - Th196 P3 | ecosystem: Host-associated > Arthropoda: Insects > Digestive system > Gut ...
ATACCATGTACAGGGCAATAAAGAAAGCATTAAAACGTAAAAATTTTTAATGCTTTCTTTATTCCATCATTAAAGTTACTGTGGTTGCTACAATATCATCACGTAGAATTTTTATTCGGAGTTACTGTTGTTACCGGGTTTTAGGGCGGCGGTGTCTATATATGCCACCGCCGTTCCCGAAAGCCTAACCAACCTATATTTATTGTCCCCCTGGTTCGGCAGCGCTTTTATTACCTGCGCGCCGCTGTAAACGCCCAGCGCGGCGGTATCGTTGACGTGTATGGTGGCGTTGGAATCGCCGTTGCTTTTTACCGTGCCGCCGTTAAGCAGCGCGGTGGCGTTGCCGTTCACTTGCAAGGCGTTGCTCCCGCCTTCCAGCGTGCCGCCTTCCATGTTCAGCGTAATATTGCCCCGCGCTGTATTGCTGCTTAGGTTTACGGCTGCGCCGGTGCCGGCGTTATGGATATAAGCCTGCGGGGTTATTTCCGCTATGCCGTCGCCGTGTAATTGCAAAAGCTCTCGGTTTAAGCTGCCGGTATAATACGCATCCCATACCAGCGTTCTGCCTGCCCCTACGTCTAAATACACGTCCGTTTCGGGATTGGTAAACGCACCCGTTACGGTTACGGTGGTGTTGGCGGGGTTGTTAAGGACGGGTTGTATGGTGGTTCGGATAGTTGCCGAGGTGGGGCTGTTTATGGCTATGGGGGTGCTGTTGTTGATGCTGTAATACAGGGTTTCCGTGATGGTCAGGGGAATGTTTATCACGGGTTTGTCACCGTCGTGTTCGTCCTCATCGAAGACATAGTTGCTGGGGTTGTAGCTTATTTCAACGGTGTATTCGCCCGCGGGCAGCTTCATTAGTTCGGCGGCGGCTAAGGTGACGGTGTCGTCGGTGGTGGTGGTTATTTCCAACCGTCCGCCGCTTTGGTCCACGATATACACATCTTTAATGGGGCTTGCGAGGGGTGATATGTCCATAACGGGTGACACGGTAATAACGGTGTCGCCCGTTGGTTCGTTTTTGTTGAAAGTTACGGCGTTAGTGTCGGCCTCGTTGGGGACGTAGAAGAACATGCGCGGGGTGTTGATTTGGGTGGTGATGCTTTTGCCGTGTATGCGGGCGTGTACCGCAGTCATCGCGGGGGGAATAGGAACTAAGGGGCTGGTGTAACTACTCCAGTTGCTGCCATAGCCATATTGTATGTTGGTTATGGGGTTTCCCTTGTTGTCTTGTCCCGTTATGACTATTTGATGCCGTTGGGCTTCTTCCGCCGGTTGGGCAATGAATAGGGCGAGTTCGGCGGGGTTTGAGAAGCTGTCCGTAAAGCTGTAGTCGCCTATGGTTATTGCGCCCGTGGGGGTGTCCGTACTAAATTCTTGGGTGTTAAGCACCACATCAAACGTGCGGTCGGGTATGGCTAATTTACCTTCAATGGTTAGGGTTGCATCGTCGGTGTCATATTCGCCTTGCAGGATGACTATGTTGCTGCCGTTGGCGGCGGGGTCAAGCTGGAGGTAGTTGCTGGTGACGGACGTGACGGAAAGGTTTTCGTGAAAGGCGACATTGGGCAGGGCGATGGTGGGGGCGGAAAGGTCAATGAGTCTGGGGTTGTTGCTGTTGTTGAAAAACTTGTCGTGATACGCACCGCTGTGGTAGGAGGCGGCGGCGGTGGCGTTTCTTATGCTGTCGTCCGCTACTTTGCCGCCTTGGATATAGATGTGAACATCGGTTGTTTGTGCATTAGAATCGGATTGAATGGTACTGGGGTTCCCGATGCCGCTGCCCGTGTTTTCTATTGTGCCGCCGTACACAGCCAGCGCGGCTTGTTGCCGCATATTTATGGCAGGGTATGTGGAAGATGACGCGCTGTTTCGCACCGTGCCGTTGTTTATACGCGCGGTGGAGCTGCCCTGCATATAAATGGCGTAGCCGTTTTGCGCTTCCACATGGCCGCCGTTTAGGATAAGCGTGGTTCTGTCGCTTTCGTTGCCTTGACCCAACGCAACGGCAAAGCCGCTGGCGTGGGTGTTTTTTATAACGCCGCTTTCCGTAATTTCCACTTCGCCGTCGTTGTTGAAAACGAGCAGCCCGTCGTTTACATCGCCGGAATAATCCGCGTTCCACAGCAGCTTTTTGTTTGCGGGTATGGGTATGGTTTGGATTGCGCTTGCGTCGGTTGCACTGCCCGTAACGGTGACTTCGTCTTTGGTTACAAAAGCGGCTGCGATGGCGTTTGACAGCGTATCTGTCAGTGGAACGTCGTTTACAAACAGGCCGTCCGTCGTGTATGGCACGGTCTGCGCCGTCACGTCGTCGTCGAGGGCTGTGAAGGCGACGATTTCGTCACCGCCGGTCAGATTTTCGTTTTCATCAGGGAATCCCGCATTAGGGATTTGCGGGATGACGCTGAGGCCGTGGGGGTCGTTTTCATCCTCGCCGCCGGTCAGGTTTTCGTTTTCATCAGGGGATCCCGCATTAGGGATTTGCGGGATGACGCTGAGGCCATCTGCGGCCAAACCCCGTAGGGGCGGCAATCTGCCGCCCGTCTCCCCCTCCGATGCCAGCGCCGCGTGGGGTACGATGCTAGTCAGTAGGGCGAGGGTCAACAGCCAGGCGAGGGTTTTTGTGAGGGTCATGTGGGGTCTCCTTGAGTTTAATCGTCATACACGGCGGGGCTTTTCATCCGCCCTACATCGTCATCCCGCAATGTTTTTATCATTTTATCATTGCCTTTGTCCATATGCCTGTTTCTTATTGCTTGTGTTATCGAATAAATCCATTATATACCGTGGCGCTGGGTATTGGCAAGGGGGATTTCCATATTGCTCTTTTTATTCGTCTTCTTCTATGTCCGCTTTGGCTTCCTCGTATGACGGCATAACCACGCCCTCGGTATTGGCCATCTTGGCAATAGCTTTATACATTGCTTTGCTGCCCGTCCTACAAGCAATGTCAGCCAACGCCGTCAAAATTGCCTTTGTTTCGTATGCCATGCTGTTCCTCCTTTCAGCCGCCTACTGCGGCATATTCCGTATCATCGCGATAATGTCATTATACCACATCCCGCACGATTGAGCAATCACCGAGGAAAGTGTTGTCCCTAGCCCCTGTTCACCAGCATCGTGACTTTCGTGGTCGTGACGGGCTTTGTGCCAACGTTGCCTTCCAGCCATATCTCCAGGGTCAGGGCAGCGCTTTTTTTGGCCTTTGCCGCTGCCTCCGGCTTTGTGGCATCCAGCATGATGGCGTAGGTGCCGCTGTCCAGCTGATGGATTATGTAGGGGAAGTTGGGGTTGTCCTTGCCTTTATCGGGGCCGCTTGTGAGTATCGCGCCCCGCAGGGTAAGTTCCACGATGTAGTTTTTGTTAAAATCCGCATTTTGGTTGACCGACACGGTCAATGTGCTGTTGTCTTCTAGGTTGACGCTGACGCCACTGACCTCCTTAAACTGGATGACGATACCATCGACCAGCAAGCTCACCGGCGTTTTGGCGTCCGTGTTTTGCCAGAGGCCAAAGTGGGCGACGGGAACGCCAATCCCCATGCGGTTTGGCAGCGTGAGCGCCGTCGGGTTCAGGCGGTAGACGGTGTAGTCCGGCTCACCCGCCGGGGTTTGGCAGATGTCCACGCGGCACTCGGCCCAGGCGCGTTCGCGGCCGTTTTCGTCGCGGTTACTCACACGCAGGATATAGGAACCTTCGCCCTGCGTGGTCGTGGTCAGGCGGATGTCTCGCTCCCGCCCTCTGCCGCTTTCTAAAATATCCAGATACCCGGTCAGGTCTAATGACCGATATGAAACGGCGTCAAGTATTCAATCGGGAATGGCGACATTTGCCGCCCTCCCGGATATTTAGCGATAATTAAGCAAACGAGGTGCAAGCATTTGACCACACTTGCACCTCGTTAAATTATAAGGCCAGATAACCACGACACCTCATTATTCTTGTAAAAAGACGTAAATTCCAGCAAAAACCGAAGCACATGACACAACCGAAGCTCATGACATTGACACAATCCCGCCGATATGCTAAATTTTACTCAGGACATACAGTAGTAAACAGGACTGTAAGAGGGAGAATAGCAAACGATGCCTACGACCCTTATGCTCTATCACGGCACGACCCATGACCTTGGCGGGATTGACATACGACGCGGCAAGCCATATAAGGATTTCGGACAGGGTTTTTATCTCACCAGGATATATGAACATGCACGAAACATTGCCATCCGTAATCGTAGCATTGAGTTGGAGCGCTTGCGGGTCATTGGCGCAAAAACAGACATTAGTATTTACGTATATGTCTATGAGTTTGAGCAAAGCATGATGGATGGCCTGAAAGTAAAGCACTTTGAATCGGCTGACCATGAGTGGTTAAAATTCGTCATCGAAAACCGCACGAGTCGTAATTGTCGACACGATTATGACATAGTAATCGGCCCGACGGCGAATGATGATACCAGGGCTTCCATCCGTGCGATAATGAATATGTCCAACGGCTCGCCTTTGGAGGACGCTGCGCTTGATTTGTTGCTAGGGATGTTGAAACCAAGCAGATTGCCCGAACAATACTTTTTCGGCACGGATCGAGCAACAGCGCTACTAAAGGTCAAAGAGAGGCGGCAAATAAATGAGCGGACATAAAATACAACTATGTATAGATGCGGTCACGGCCGATGTCGCGGATAAGTTTGCGCGTGAATCGGGCCTTACAACAACGGCTGCACTACAGGAATTTATGAAATCAAAAACGTATGAGTTATTATTCAACGAACAATCCTTTTTATATTTGGAAAGTGCGGAATATGTGTATGATATGCTGGATTCCGAACGCTGCGGTGATTGGACGCGTTGGATGGAGGTCTGACAATGAAACTAAATCCAGTGGCACATTTGCAAACCGAAGTCGCACATGCTTATATGCGCGAGAAAAAGCTGACGCCTGATGATTTTGTTAATCTCGACCTACAATATGGCATACTCCGGTTTATCGAAATAGGGTATGGACCTTTCCACTTGACAGGCACACAAGGTATAATCGATGAAATCGAGGACTACATAAAGCTACAGGGTGAACCCAGATACCTCTCCCCTAACAAAAACCCTCAACCATTCCAATAGTTTGTGTATTTTAATTAACCCCTGTTCACCAGCACCGTGACTTTCGTGGTCGTGACGGGCTTACTGCCGGCGTTACCCTCCAGCCATATCTCCAGGGTGAGGGCGGCGCTTTTTTTGGCCTTTGCCAGCACCTCTGGCTTTTTTTCATTATCCAGCATGATGGCGTAGGTGCCGCTGTCCAGCTGATGGATAATGTAGGGGAAGTTCGGGTTGTCGGAGCCTTTATTGGGGCCGCTTGTGAGTATCGCGCCTCGCAGGGTGACATCGCTTATCGCGGCGAAGCCCTCCGGCAAGTCAATTTCCACCACGCCCCGGCTGGCGGGGTCGTTGTCATAGAGGGTGATGCGGTTCGGGCTGGGCGTCACCCGCCGGGGTTTGGTGGCGGCGATAGTAAGCCGCACGGCCTTGGCGGTGGAAACACTGTCACCGCTGCCTATCGTGCCGCTTATCATGCGGATACCATAGTTTCCCGGCGCCAGGGCAGCGTCCGGACCGGGTTCTATTTCCCAGCTGTTCGGGCCGGCCGGGGTGATGGTGAAATTATCGGCAAAATTATCCTCCGGGACGTCGCTCCGCCATGTCCCGCCGCCCAATGCGGCCGGCTGCGTGATTTCAAAGACGGGTGCGGGAGTGTCCGTTATCTGGCCATTATAATTGGTCAGCCGGGCGTTGATTATGGCCGCGCTGTCGGTAGACAAGTCCATCCGTCCTCTCGTACTCAGTGTGGCCTTGGGGCCGTGGAAGTTTTTGCTGGCGGGCTCGGTCGAGCTGCTTTCTTTGAGCGTGCGGACTGTGAGGCGCAGTGTCGCGTCTTGCAACTCACCCTTTTTGTCCACGTTCACGCCCGGCAGGGTAAGTTCCACGATGTAGCTTTTGCCAAACTCCGCATTTGGATTGACCGACACGGTCAATCTGCTGTTGTCTTCCAGGTCGACGCTGGCGCTGATCTTGCCCGGCTGCTTATTTATGTCGGTTTTTTCTTTTGCCTTGTCCTTGCCATCAAAAACCTGGACGTTTATTTTTTCCGGGAAAGCGGCCAGGTCAAAGCCCGCCACGTTGGTGGAGAGGTTGATGGTGGCGCTCTCGCCGCCTCTTAGGTTGGGATTGAGGCTCAGGCTTTTTTTGTCCGCGCGCAGGCTGATGCGGGCATCGGCCTTGACGGTGGAAACGGAGGCGTTCAGTTTGACTTTATTATCTGCTTCCTCCACGCTGACCAACAGGGGCAGGGGGCCGCGCAGGGCGGATTCGCCTTTTTCGCGGTCTGCCCAGATGGTGATGGCACCGCTGTTTTTGTCGTAGTCCGTCACCGAAAAGGCCGCCGCCTTGGGCGAGGCCGGATCCACCGCCACGCCCGTCACTTTCAGGCCGGCCAGCGTCTCCTTGGCCGAGCGCGGCCGCAGGATGAGGACGTTGTCGCGGGCGAGATCGGGGTGCATGAAGACGGCCATTTTTGTGTTGGCCAGGCGCAGGGCCGGCGGGGTATGGACATGGTTGACCTTCACGTCCACCTTGTACCAGGTTTCACCCCAGCCGGCCAGTTTGGCTTCCAGCCGCAGGGTGCCGCTGGCCTTGCCAGTGAGGCTGGCATCCGGGATGCTGATAGTGGGACTGGTACTGGTGCCGTCCAGTTCGGCCCAGCTCAGGCGGTTGTCTGCGGCCACCTTAAGCTCTGTCACCTCCGCGCCGCTGATGATGAGCGGTGCCGTGCGGTTATCATAGAAGGTATTGATGGTGACGGCGGCGGCTTTCAGTGTGGGGGTTTTGCCGTTGACTGATATGGTCAACTTGCCGCTGACCTTCACCTCGCCCCCGCCCGGCAGAATAATCTCCAGCTCACCGCTGTAGCGGCTGGCCATGCCCTGCGTTTTTATAAGGCTCACGGCCACCCAGTTTTCATCCACGGCGTCGAATTGGAAGAATTCGTTGGGGTTGACGCTGGCGCCACCATCCTCCTTAAACTGGATGACGGTGCCGGGCGTGAGCAGACTTATCGGCGTCTTGGCGTCCGCATTGGGCCAGAGGCCGAAGTGGGCGACGGGAACGCCCGTGGCTTGGCGGCTGGATATGCTGAGCGATGTCGGATCCAGGCGGTAGACGGGATAGTCCGGCGGGCCCGTCGGGGTCTGGCGGATGTCCACGCGGCACTCGGCCCAGCTGCGTTCGCGGCCCTCTGTGTCGCGGTTGCTTATGCGCAGGATGTATGAGCCTTCGGCGGCCTCCCGGGGCGAGACGGTGATGGCCGTGCCGTTTATATCGACACCCGGCTGTGGCGCGTTTTCTGCCAGCGGCCGGTACGTGCGGGCATCCAGCCATGTGTGCCCCAGCCTCATTCCCCCGCCTTCCACCGTGGCCTCCAAGGTGCCGGTCTCATTGCCTATCAGGATGAGGCGGCTTTGGCTTAAGCTGATGGTCTGCGACGGTTTGGTCGCCGTGAAGGTGATGGCCACGCTGATGTCTTCGTAGTTGACGGGGTGGATGTTGATGATCTGGGTGGCGGAGCCTGCGTCCTTGCCTGCGCCCCGATAGCTCATGGTGGCGGATATCAGTGTGGGTGCGTCGTACAACACGCCTGTCGTATCGCTGAACGTGCCGAGGCTATAGCCGTGGCCGCCGGTGTCCGTTCGGTTCAGTTCAATGTTATTCAAGTTAAAGGTTTTCCTGTCCGTGTCCGTTGATATAAGCATGATAGTGGCCGGCGGCGTTGCTATAAGCCCGGTTGCTTTGGCGATGTTTTGGCCGGTCAGCGAGATAGTATTTTCGCTCAGGCTGTAGTTATTCGCCGCCATGCCTGTCAGGGTGACGGCCACGGTCACGGTCCTGCCCGTTCCCGCGTTCGCGTTGTTGAATGTGGCCGTGGCATCGTAGTCCTCATCCAACACGAAGCTTTCCCCTGGCACCAATCCATCGAAGGTCACGTCCGTCACCGCAGCGTCTGCCGTGCCGTCGAAGGTCTTTTCGGCTATTTCCGCGTCGGTGATGGTCAGTGGAGCCGGGGTGATGGCGAGGGTACTGGTCCGGGTCACGGCCGTGGATGTAAGCGCATAGTTTTTCCCCCCATCGTCGTCGAGCATGACATTCGTGGCATCTACCACTTTGTACTCGCCCGCGTCCGGAGTAGCAAAAGCGAAATCTGCCGTCACCTTGGGAGCCTCCCCGTTTACCGCGCCGTTGAGGGTGATGGTCGGCTGGGTGCCTGTGATGACAGTGGTTCCGTCATATGCTTTGCCGGAGACGCCGTTAAAGTTTATTCCACTGGGCGTGAGGGTGGCTTTTTCGATTGTGAAATTTATCGGGGCCGTGGTATCGCTGACGTATTCGAGGTCGGTTTGTAGTGTCAGCGTGACGCTGTAATCGCCGACATTGGTGGGTGGAGTTGTTGTCGGGCCGTATTCCGTGCCATTGCGGCCTGTATAACGGCCCGTCAGCGCCGGGTTTTTCGGTTTGACAATGTCATCATCACCATTGCCGTCAACGAGAGTGAAGACCGCCGTGCCGCTATAGCCCTGCTGGGGGAGGCCGGTATATGTGCCGTTTGCCGCAGTCAGTCCTTTGATTTCGACTTCGGTGAGCTGCGTGGCAATATTCACGCCGAAGGCTGCCGGGTTGAAGCTGACGGGGATGCTCGCAGCCTCCAGTACGCTTCCGGTGGGACCGGCGCTGCGCCCGCCCGCCAGTTCGCCGTCGATGGTGAGGGATAGCCCTGTCGGCCCTGTGTCATATTTGCCCACGAATGTTATCGCGTTTTTGTCTATCATATGCAGGGTCTCGGGTGAAGCCCCCGTTATGCCCGTGATGTTCAGTACCTCCGGGAAGGTGGCGGTGACCGTGCCTGGGTGGGCATCGTCTGCGTCGTATTCGTAAGGCTCGTCGTCCTCATCGGTCAGCGTGTATTCGTCGAGCCTGAACAGGTTGCTGCCCTCGGTGAAGCCCGTCGTGTTGAATTTCGCCTTGTCAGCTTCATTCATATAAAACGCGACCGAATCCGTACTCGTATCGCTCTGCCTGCTGATACCGCCATCCACTATGCCGCTGCCGATACCCGCCACGTATACAAAAGGCTTAGCGCCTGTATTGTCTCGAAGAGACACGACATTGCATGGGCACGCGGTGTTAGTATTCGTGACACTCCCGCCGGTAAGCATGAGCGCGGAATCATCGGACATTAATACGACGTAATCACTATCGCTTTTGCCGTTATATTCCACCGCACCGCCCTCGATCATCACCGTCGAGCTCCCTTCAGCGTTTATGCGATTATCGATTTTACCTTTTTTTAGGTTTAACACGGCGACATTGTAAAGGGTAATGGCGTAATTGTCCGTGGTATTGGAAATCGCCAAGGCATCGCTTCCTTTATCTATGGTCAGCTTCACGCCGTTAGCGACATTCACGGTAGTCGCCGTACCGCTATTCTCGATGACTCCGTCGCCGCTGAGCACCATTTCACCGCCCCTGCTAATAGTGTCGTGCTGCAACCGTATCATGCAAGTGTCGCCGTCGACAGAGCCTGAATAATCCGCTTCCCATATTACCCTTTTACCTGATGGTATGCTTATGGTCAGCCTGTTGTCCGCGTCTATGAATTTGCCTGTGACGGTGACGGTAGCGCCCGCAGGGGCCAGGGTCTCGGTGATGGCATCTTCGATGGCCTCAACGGTCGGGTTTTCCACTTCCGCGTCGCCCACGTAGATGGAATAATTTGTCTGCTTGGCGTAGAGGGTTATGTCAGCTGTCACGGCAGTGTCGAAATTCCACTTGTCAGTCAAAGCCGCGTCCGTATACCAGCCAACGAAAGTGGTGTTTACCCTGGTCGGGAGCGGAGGCTCGGCGATTAGTTCGTCCGGGAATACCCTTCGCTCAGCTACTTTGACGTCGTCTGGCTCGTCGCTATTCGGCGACATGATGGTGACGGAGAAGGTGACGGTGTAGGTCGGGACTTGCTCGAGTTTAATATATAGGAATTTCTTATCAGCCGCGAATGTCTCGGTATCATTGTAGAAAATGTCGCGTTCCGGAACTCTGGCGGGTATGCCTGCTGAGTCGGGGTTCACCAGATAATCAAAGCCGCCGTCCACGCTGATCGTGCCGCCGGAAGCTCCGCTGCCCGCGCTGATAGCGGGGACTGTTGTATCACTCACTTGGGCGATGACTGTGCCGCCGGTGATGTTGACCGTGCCGCCCGCGCCTTTTCGACCGCCGCCGATACTCGCGCCTCCGCCAGCGGAGCCAGTAGCCTCAACCTCGCCGCCGCTGATGGTGATTTTGCCGCCGTCGCCGCCCGTGCCTGTGCCGCTGCCCGTATGGCCACCGCCGCCGATGCCCGCACCGGAGGCAATAGCGCGGGCCTTAACCTTGCCGTCGCGGATGATAATGTTACCGCCGCTGCCGGCATTACCGCTGCCTGAGCTTGCGCCGCAACCGCCGCCGCCGATGCCCGCGCCGCCGCCGCTAACGCTGCCAGTAGCCGTGACCGTGCCACCGCTTATTTCTATTGTACCGCCGTCACCGGCCGTGCCATCGCCGTCGCTCGTTTTCGCGCCACCGCCGATACCTGCGCCACCTTGGTTGCCGCCCACTGCCGTGACCGTGCCGCCGCTGATGATAATGGTACCACCGTTGCCGCCACTGCTGTCTCTACCACTGCCGCTACCCCCGCCGCTACCGCCGCCGCCGATGCCCGCACCGCCGCCACTACCGTTGGCCGTGACTGTGCCGCCGCTGATCGTCACATGGCCGCCGTTGCCGCCTGTCTCGCGGGCGCTTGAATTTCCACCACCGCCGATGCCTGCGGCGCTCGTCCCGCCGCCTATGGCCGTGACCGTGCCGCCGTTAATTTTGATTGTGCCGGCGCTTTCTCTACTATTACCGCCGATACCCGCGCCGGTGCCGGTGCCCGTGGCTGTCAACTTGCCCGTGCCGTCTATTATAAGGGTAGCACCGGAAGGCACCGACATACCAGCGTACCCGGTTCCGGCTGTGAGCGTGTTTGTGCTGTTTTCCGGAAGATTCAGCGTCAACTTTGCACCGCTGGGTATGATTAAGGGTGATTGGTTACCAATCAGCCCCTCGATCGTCACGCCATTTAGGGTGATGGCGGCTGTCGCGCCGCCGTCCACCGTAAGCCGTCGGAGGCTGGTAGCGGGGACTTGGTTGCTGCCGATTACGGTGACTTCGGCCTCGTCCAGGATGGTGTAGACGTTGTTCGCGTACTCCCAGCCTTCGCCGCTTTCCGGTGGGTCATCGTCAGACATATCAATGGTCGCGCCGCTGCTGCTGCCGCCATCGGATAATGGCATGATGCCCATCATGGTCCGCGTCGTGTTCAGGCCGCCACCTTCGGCGTCTTCGATATCGTCGCTGTCTTCAACATCTTCTTTGCTTTCGTCATCATTCCCACCGGGCGTGGTGTTTTCGCCCTCGCCGTTTCCGGGTGTTGGCTCAGTCGGCAGATTTTCCTCTTCTTCGCCACTGCCGGTCGGGGTTTTATCTGTTTCTTTGTCTTCGCCACTGCCGGGCAGGGTTTCGCCGCTTTCATTGCCGGATGACGGCAGTTCGTCCTCCGATGCCAGTGCCGCGAGGGGCATGGTGCCAATCAGCAAAACGAGGGTCAACAGCCAGGCGAGGGTTTTTGTGAGGGTCATGTGGGTCTCCTTTGGCATAAGAAAAGCAACCCATCCTGTGTGAGATGGGGTCGTCGATGGTCGTTTCACACAATACAACCATTATACATTAAAGCGCCATGTGCTGGCAAAAGAGTCATTACTTAAACCTGCACTGTACTAAGTGCGGGTTTAGGTTTACATTGCAGAAGCTCCCAATTGGGAGCTTTCGTTTTTATGGAGTAGTGGAGGTCGGCCGGTGGTAGCCTAACTGCGCCCTTTCCAGTTGACGAAGTTCAAACCATCAATCTTCTGGAAGTCTTTGGTGTTGTCCGTGACCAGAGTATAGCCGTTGATTATGCAATGAACCGCAATAAAAATATCCGCAGCTCCCACTGCTAAACCACGCTCTGCCAAGCCCGCACGAACCTCAGCTGCCTTTAAAATCTCCACCTCGCTTATATTAAGCTCTGTCCGCGAATTGTCGACAAGCCTATTGAAAAGTCGGACTTGCACCTCTGCCTTCTTCAATAGAAGATTCCATTGAACCTCATAATGACTTATCGGTGGAATCACATAGTCATGCCCTAGCTCAACAATTCTTTCAAACTGTTGGACGACTTCCGGATTCTTGCTTGGACGCAGTAAGAATGAAATTGTGTTGGCATCTAAGGCGTAAATCATAATTCTAGCGCCCTAGCGAAACCGACATTAGTCTCAGAACGTAGGTTAGCCATTTCATCCCAGTCTGCGGCAGTCAGCGCACTTTCTGCTGCCCGCGCATCTTCCATGATTTTCTTTATGGAAGCGAGCCTTCTTTGGTCATCAGACTTGGCGTGCACCAAAACTTCATCTTCGACGTGGAGAGTGGCCCGACACCTTGGCGGCATCTTGGCTTGTATGTCATCAGGAAAAAAGCGCTTGTTCAAAAGCTGACCTTGATATATTTGCGCCATTACCATCACGCTCCTTTCTTTTTTCTATTGTACCATATACTGCTTGAGATATAAAGCAAATCTTTTATACTGTAAGGAGTCAGGGGCGCAGGGGTTGTGACTCCTGCGAGTTTTCGGACGGTCAGGGGGACGCTTCACCTCCGTATATTCACCGTCACGTTGAAGCTGACAGGTTTGGTGACGGCTCTACCCTTTTCGTTTTGGATGGGCAGGGGGCGGCCGTTTTCTTTGTTTGCATCGGTGATGAGCATCTCGCCATCGGCATCCAACTGATATGAGCCGAGCGGCCAGAGTTCCATTTTGGCGACTAGCCTGTTGCCCTTGTCCTGGTGCTTGGCGTCGCGCAGCGGCACGCGGCCCAGCATCCGCAGCGTCCAGTTGCTCTCACCGTTCCTGACCATCTCCAGGCCGGTCTGGGCGTCGCCGTTTTTGCCGAAGCCCTGGGTGCGGGTGATGGTGCCGTTCGCGGCCCGTTTGGGGGCGAAGTCGCCCGTGGCCGGCCCGTGGAAGGTAACGATGTCATAGCTTGCGCCACCGCCCGGGCTGATCATGGTGATGAGGATGTCGTCGGTGCGGTAGGGGTCGGCGTTTATTAAGGTGGCGGCACCCGGCTTGGCGATGCGGGCGGTGGTCTGGTTGGGGGTCATGGTGATGGGCTTCTCCTTGCCGCTGAGTTCCCAGGACTTGATCTGGATGCCGCCGGCCAGTTCCAGCTCCCAGCTCAGGGGGTATTTCTGGCCGGGGACGAGGTGGCCGAAGCCGTAGCCCTTGCCTTCATGGAAGCTGCCGTCCTTGATGCGGATGGAGAAGCCGTTTTGGGCGGCATTCACCGTGGCCTCGAAGTCGCGGCTTTCCACCGTCCTGGTCTCGCCATCGGTCTGCTCATAGAGGGTGACTGTTTCTATGCCCTGGGCGCCGGTCCCCGCCAGGGAAACGGTGGCGTTCACCACCCGCTCCGGCTCGATGACGCTCAGGCGGCCGGAAGTGCGGATGGTGACCCTGGCCGAGCCGGCCGGGTTGATGGTCAGGGTCACGGCCGGGGTGCTGGTGGCATGGGTGGCGGCGTTCAGCTGGGAATCCGCTTCGGCCGGCGTGCCGCTGTTGTTGCGCTTGTCGACAACGCGGAGGTTTAAGACGATGCGGGAGAAGCCGTCCGCACTGGTCACATCGTGGTTTAGTTTCACTGTCATGACACTGCCATTCCGCTCCACTTTTTCGAAAATCTTCTGCCCGCCGTGTTCGTAGTCCGCCGTCAGCGGCTCCCATACGGCGTTCTTGCCCGAACCGCTGACCCTGTATTCAAGTTCCAGCTCCGGGGCCAGGTTGAGCGGGTTGCTGGCCACGCCTATCCGGGCCGTCTCCCCTGCCAGGCCGCCGTCCAGGGTAATCTTACCTGGACGGACGCTCAGGGCCGGCTTCTTGGGGTTGCCCACGCGGAAGGCCAGGCCGGCGGTGATGGCTTCGGGATTGCCGACGTATTTCACGCCAATCTGGTAGCGTTCCTTGCCATCGGTGGCGGCCAAGCTGGCCGGCACGCGGACGCTGGTGACGCCGCTGCCATCTTCAAATTTCCAGTCCGTGCCTTCCACGCCCGCCCAGACCGATGCCGCCGGGGTGGTCGCGCCGTTTGTCCCCGTCAGGCTGACGCCCTCGACCGCCCCCCACTCGGCAAAGCGGTTGTTGCGGGGCAGGACATCGACCCAGACACTGCCGTCCACGCTTTGCGGCAGGATGTCCAGCTCATGGTGGCGCATACTGAGGTTGGTGTTTGACAGGCGCAGGCTCGGGGCGCTGTTGCCCACGCTCACCCGCACATCGAACTGGTGTCCGTCGAATTTTTCGTTCCAGGCCCGCAGCATCTTTTCTTTGTAGCCTGCCACGGCCACGCTCATGCGGACGCTGGCGCTGCCGGGCTTTGCGCCCAGCCGGACCATGTTGTTGGCATAACCCGGGGCATTTGCGGCCACGTCCAGACGGCCATTACTGATGCTGACGTCCGGTGTGGCGGTGAATGTCACGGCCCCGCCGTCCCGGGTGTTGGTCCCGCTGATTGTGGCCGGGACATCGGGGAGGAAGCGGTTCAGGCTCACGCGCTCCCATTTCATTTTCGGGTAGTCCGTCCGCGGCCGCAGGTTGATGCGGTCCGTGCCGCCCACGGCGGCCTTGTTCCAGTTTTCGGTGTCGGCCAGGGCAGCGTCTCCCGTCTCGTGGCCGCTATAATACCAGACATGGACCCCACTCACGTTGCCCGTCTTCACTTCGTTACTTTGCTCATCTGCCGTGCGGATCTGGAGGAAGCGGTTGTCCCCGCAGATGCGGGCCTCGTAGCCTGGCACGGGGGTGGCGCCATAGCCGCCGTCCCCGCCGTCCAGGGTCAGGCGCACCCAGCCAACCACGGTGCTGGGCGGCATATCGGCGGGGAAGCCGGAGGCATCCATCCGCCGGGCCGTGCCCTCCACGGGAGGGGCGCTCCGGGAGCCCAGCCGTATCGGTATCTCGGCCCCAATCTCCCGGGCCCGGTTCACGGCCACGTTCGGGACCTTGCTGCCGTTACCCAGCAGGAGCCAGATGCCGACGTCGCCGGGGGGGATGATCTCAATCTCGGCGGTGGCGGTGTATATTTCGCCGGGGCCGTCGCCTTTGTAGGTGGCCACCAGCTCGACGGTGCGCGGCCCGTCCGCCAGGACGCTGTCTTTGGCCGTCACCACGGGGCTAAGGCCGGTGTCCGGCGCAATCTCAAAATGCGCCGCCTCGGCGCCGGCGAAGCTCCAGCTCACCTTGTCGCGGTCGTATTTTGCGCCGTTGATGTCCAGCCTGTAGTTCACCGACTCCCCGGCCGCTCCCATCACCGCCCGCCGGGGGGTGATGGCCATGCCGCTGATGGACATGCTGCCCCTGCCCTGCACCTCCAACCCCGGCACGGCAAAGAAGCCGGCGTTTTCATCCTTGGCATGGCGTATGCCGCTGATGCCGCCCTCCACATCCCACCAAGCCGCCCCGCTGATGGGGCTTCCGTCTTTCAAACGGACGCTCAGGCCGTCTTCCGTGTGGCGCGTGTATGCCGCCGCATCGGTCGTGCGTTCGATATAGAGGCTGTCATTGTTGGCGCCTGTCATATCCACGCTGCCGACCAGCTCCGCGCCGCTGTCCACATAGATGATGCCGCCCCGCTCCTCATTATTGCTGGCCAGGGCCCTGCCGGCGGGGGTACTGGTGTTTTCCACCCGGCCGCCGAAAATCATGATGTCGCCGCCGCCGCTGTAAATGAGCGGGTCGCCGCCTCCGCTCACTATGCCGCCGCTGATGCTTATATCCATCGCGCCCCTTACGTTTATGGCCGCAACGCTCCCTGCTTCAAGACTGCCGCCGCTCACGATGATCTGCCCGGTGGTGCTGGCATCGGTGTCAATCAGGTGGAAGGACCACGTGCGGATACGGCCGCCCGCCACCTCGAAGGTACCCCGGCTGTCGGCGCTCAGGTTTATAAGTGCTCTTTCAGCGATTGTGCAAAAGGCCCGCCATAGCACCCTGGACGATGCGGGGATGGTAAAATAGAGTGCGAAGTCTTCTTTATCCAACAGCACGCTTTCGCTGCCACCGATGATGGTGACCTGCGCGTTTTCCGGCAGGACGAGCGTGCCGCTGGCGGCCCTCTCCAGCCTGACCGTGTCGCCGTCTTGCACGGTGGGCGGGGTGTTGCTGTTCCAGACCTTAGCCGCTGTCCCCGTGACCCTGAGCGTCAGGATGGTGGCGTCGGGGGCTGCGTTTACCTCGATGGGGTCGCCATTTTCGTCCGTGCCGACATAAGGCACGCCCAGCGGGTCATAGCTGATGGTCAGGACCTTTTCCCCGGCGGCAAGTCCGTTTAGATAGGTGTGCGAGAAGCTTATTTCCGCCGTATCGGTGGCATCGTCGTAGGAGATGCTGTAATTCTGCGGCGCCAAATCAGCCGCGTCGTCACGGATGGCCGCCACCTCGTTGCCGTTGAGGTTGATGGTCAGGCTTTTCCCAGCCTCGCCGATGGCATGGTCGATGGTCGCCGCCTGCGGTGTGCTGTCGGCATAGATCACGACGCTGTCCATGAAATAGGCGACATTTCCGGCCACGTCCGTGACCCTGACATAGATAAAACCTTTCCGCTTTGCTTCTATGCCGGATAATGATACCGCATCGTTTGTCGCGCTGACCGTCCATGCCACGCTGTCCAAGTTTTCGGCAATGGGCAGGCCGCACGATGTATCCGTGATGAAGTATGCCAGCTGCGCCACGCCGGAGCCGTCGTCATCCGCCGCTTCGATGGTCACATCGACACTGTCTTTGAAGAACAGGCTGAAGCTTTCGCTGTTCGTGAACGGACGGAAGTCATTGCTGCCGTATTTCACCATTGCGGTCGGCGGGATGATGTCGCCGCTGTCCACATTCATGGCAAAGGCCTCCGTGTCAAACTCCACGTCGGCTCTGCCGTCTGCCAGCGTTCCCTTGATGGTGAGGGTGATGTCGTCGTGCTTATAGGTACCCATAAGTACCACGGTCGCGCCGTTTATCGTAAAGAAAACATCATCATGGTTTACCGTCACGTCCGTGATGACCAGCCCCGCCGGGAAGATGGCGTTCACCTTGCCCTGGTGTTGGTTGGACGGGTTGTGGGTCTCGCCGTCGTCGTTGGTCAGGATCGGCACGTCCAGGCGGTGGCGCTGGCCGTCGAAGTAGACGAACATGTCTCCCCTGTCGCCGACGTGGTAGATACTTGCGGTGGCACTGTCAGTATAAATCCGAGCGGCAGAGTCGAATGTGCCGCCCTGTATATAAACAACGCTGTTACCCCTTGTATTTGCGACGCGGCTTGGATCGCCGTCATTCTTGATAATGCCGCCGTAAACTGCCAGCAAAGCAGATCCCTGTAACCATACAACATTGTTGGACGTACCATTAGCCCGCAGCGTTCCGCCGTTTACCGTTATCGTTGCAGAGCCGGTGGCAGTTATTAAGTCGGTAGATAATGGGCTGATTTGGGATATTTCGCCGCCACTGTTCACAATCAGCGCGGAGAATTGCATCACATCAACCGCCGTGCCGGATGCAGACACGATCTTGCCGCCGTTTCCGACCGTGAGCCTTGAGTATGTGGCAATAGAAATTGCCTCGCCGCCCGCTTTTAGCTCGCCGCCGTCCTCCACGGTGACGGTGTAGCTGGAACCGGGTGGAATGGTCATGCCCCTGCCGGTAGGATGGCTGTTTTCAATCAAGCCGCCCTCTTTAAGGACCAATTCGCCACCGGTAGGGCTGCCGCCGCTGCCCAGTCTAATCAGATAGTCGGGCCCGGCGATAGCGCCGCGATACAGCGCCGACCACTCCAGCTTTTTATCCGGCGGTATGATGAGCTCCAGTGTCTCGTCCGCGCCGCTGAAATGGCCTGTCACCCTGACCACGGAGGCGGCGTCGTCATAAAGGGCGGCTTGGATGGCGGTTTGGATGCCCGCCACGGTGTTTTCAGTCACCTCCACGCCGTCTACCGCAATGGGTTGCGTGTCTATATTCAAGTCAAAGGGCTCCGGGCTTAACTGCACGGAGGCTCTGCCGTCCGCAATCGTCCCCGTGACATCAAGTTGCACGGTTTCCTTATATGTTCCGGCAAAAGTCACCGTGTTAGCGCTTAAATGATGCGTGGCCGTCGCGGGGGTGGCGGTCACAGCCGTTATATCCAGCCCCGCCGGGAAGGTGGCCGTGACCCTGCCTTTGTAGGGGGCGTCTTCCGCATTGTGGGCCGTGCCGTCGTCATTGGTCAGGGTCGGCTCGACGTCCAGGCGGTGGAGGTTTGCGCCGAAGCCGCTGAACAGGCTGGCCCTTTCTTCGCCGATGTAGTAGGCGCTTGTGTTGTCACTTCCAGTATAAATCTGAGCGGTGGAGTCGAATGTGCCGCCCTCCACATAGACAACGCTGTCCCCGCTTGCCTGTACAATACGGCCGACGCTGGCAGTAGCGTCGGTATTCTTGATAGTGCCGCCGTAAACTGCCAGTAAAGCAGACTCGAATAACACTACAAGATAATCGCCCGTGACAGCAGCCTCCAGCGTCCCGCCCTTTAGCGTAAGCATCGCCGTGCCGCCGGCGGATATTAAGGGGATAGGGGATGGGTTGGTTCGGGATATTTCGCCGCCTTCCACAATCAGCGCGGAGTTACCGACCAGACTAACCGCCATGCTGGATGCAGACACTATCTTGCCGTCGTTTTTGACCGTGAGCGTTGAGTCTGCGGCAAGAAAAATTGCTTCGCCTCCCGCTTTTAGCTCGCCGCCGTCCACGGTGATGGTGTAGCTGTAATCCATTGGAATTTCCATACCCCAGCCATCGGCGGTATTTTCAATTAAGCCGCCTGGGCCCAGGACCAATTCGCCGCCGTCAAAGCTGCCGCTGCCGCCCAGTCTGATTACAGGGTTGATGCCCTCGCCGCCGATGGAGCCGCTGTAGCGCGCCGACCACAATACCTTTTTATCCTGCGGGATGATGAGCTGCAGTGTCTCGTCCGCGCCGTCGAAATTGCCCGCCACCGTGACCGTGCCGTCTGGCGGGGCGGTGGCAAGGGCGCCGTCGATGGCGGCTTGGATGGCTGCCACCGTGAGGGGGTATACCTCAATTAACTTCTCGTTGACCGAAAAATCCTCATAGACCCTCACCCCCGGCACGGGGAAGAAGCCTTCGTTGCCATCGTGGCTGTAGCTGATGCCGTCCACGCCGTCTTCGTCGCCGCCGACATCCCACCGCGCCGCGTCCGCTACAGTTCCTCCGGCCGACCGGACCTCTAAGCCGTCGCTCGTGTCTTTGATGTGGAGGATGCTGTCGTCTGTCCTGGTGATGTGTAGTTTGTTGCCGCTTGGCTCTGTCACAGCGCCTATCAGATTTGTGCCGGAATTTATGAATACTATACAGTCTGGAGGACCGCTGCCCATGGCGGCGCCGATGGCAGCGTCTGTATCATTCACGCCGGCGACAGTGCCGCCCAGGAAGAAAATGTCGCCGGGGTTGTGGTATGTACTAAGGGGGCTGGAGGATATGACCCTGGAAGTCGTGTCAGTAGACGTTACCCTGACCTCGCCGCCGTCCACGGTGATATTGCCGCTAGAGGTCAGGATGCCGTAGTTTTGTCCCTGTCTGTCCGTGTGTACATAGCCGCCTGTGACCGTCACATCCATGGTATTGCCATTGATGGCATTGCCTGTGCCATTGTCAGCCGCCGTGGTGACTACGCCGCCGCTGATGATGATCTCCCCGGTCGCGTCATTAATGTTGGAAATGGCGGAAATGGCATGATTGCTGGAACCGCCGTCCCTCTCATGGCGGATAAGCCCACTCTCCACTTTGAATGTGCCGTTGGTGGTGCTGTCAGTAATAGTTACCAGTGGGTTACCGGAAGGCTGGCCTGTATAATATGCCTCCCACACAACTGTTGCCGAATCATTAATGGTAAAAACGATTTGCCTGTTGGCATTATCCACAGGCACGTTCGCGCTGCCGCCGATGATGGTGACGATTGCATCAGCGGGCACGGTCAGCGTACCCGTCGCGCCCGGCGCTATCAAAATTATGTCGCCGTCCTCGACCTCAATCAATGAGCCGTTGCCGTCCCAAGTTTTGGGCGCCGCCGTCAGCCACCGGGCGTAGAGGGTCATGTCTTCCGTCGCGATGTCGGTGGCGAAGTCCCAGGGTGTGCCAAGGTCCTCGTCGCTGTACCAGCCATAGAAGAAGACATTCTCCTTCGTGGGCACGGCGGGCGGGGTGATGATGCCGCCGTCCAGGGCTACGGTATCGGCCACCTCGCTGCCGCCCTGTGAGTCGAAGCTGACCACCGCCCTTCTTTCCAAGTATATATACCTATAGCCGTGGCTTTCCGCGAATGTTGTGCTGTCGTTGTCAAAGCGTCGGACTTCCGGAGTGCCGTCGGGGGCGCTTGTCGTGTTGTTTGTCAGATACGCGAAGCCGCCGTTTATCGTGACCGTGCCGGCCGCACCGCCCGCCCCTGCGCCGATGGCCCTGGCGGAATTTACATCGCTGTCGGTCATAATGCCGCTTGTCGCCGTGACAGTACCGCCGTTTATCGTGACAGTGCCGCCCGCGCTATTACTGCCGCCGCCGATACCCGCGCCGGAGCCGGTGCCTATGGCGGTGACAGTGCCGCCGTTTATGGTGACAGTACCGCCCGCACCGCCACTGCTAAATGCTCTGCCGCCGCCAATACCCGCACTGTTGGTGCCGCCGGTGGCCGTTATTATTCCGCTTGTTATTATTATTTCACCTGCCGCCAAGCTACCGCCACTAAAACTACCGCCGATACCTGCCCCGCCCGCACCGCCGGTGGCGGATAGGCTGCCCGTGCCGTTTATGGTGATTTTCGTGCCTGCGGGCACGCCTATACCGGCGCTGTATTCCCCGCTGCTTACAGTGTTTTCCGAACCTTCGGCCAAGGTTAAGCTAAGATCCGCGCCGCTATTAAGTACTATGGCAGGGGAACCGTTTGGGGCCGTAAGCGAAGCGTCATCAAGGGTAATTGTCGCCCTGCCGTTTACCAGAATGCGACGTGGTTCCGAAGCCGTGCCGGTGACGGTGATATTCGCGCCGTCGCCTACGGTGAGGGTGCTGCCGTCCCAAGCGCAGTTGTGGTCTGTTGCGTCTGTTGAGCCGTCCGTCCATGTGCCGCTGGATAGGTCGAAGGTGCCGCTGCTTACATCGCCAGCCAGCGGCGTGATGGTTGTGGGTGTTTCTGTTTCTGACAGCGGCGTGATGGCCATCGTCCCCATCAGCGTGCCGGGGGGCTCTGGTTCCGTTTCCTCCGTGGTGTCGGGGATGGGCGGCTCCGTCTGGTCGTCTTCCGGGGGTGCGAAAATGGTGGGGTCGCCGCCTGGGGATGGCTGCGCCGTCGGGTCATCGCCCGGGGGTGTGAAAGTGCTGCTTTCGCCACCTGGGGATGGCAGGCTGTCTGTCCCCGCCGCCGTGGCCGGTATTGAGCCAAAGAGCAGGGTGAAGGTCAGTGTGTACGCGATGAGTTTGGGAAATATGGTTTTGGGGTTCATTGGTTGTCTCCTGTTTTGATTAATTATATCATAAGCCAGGGGCATATGGGACGTAAAAACGCAGAATTTTCTTCGGAAAAACACATAAAAACGCAGTATTTTCTTCGAATTAATTCTTAAAAACGCAGATTTTTCTCTTGTTTTTCTCTTAAAAACATGCCATACTGGAGCAAGGACAGGCTTTTTGCCGCCAGAAAGGGCATGGTTTCAGTATGTACAGAAAAGCATACGACGCACTCATAGAATGGAAAAACAGCTCCCGCCGCAAGCCGCTGGTCGTAAAGGGCGCAAGGCAGGTCGGCAAGACCTGGCTTATGAGGGAGTTTGCCAAAAACGAGTATGCCGACGCAGTCTACCTAAGCTTCGACAAAGGCGCAGACGCCGTGAGGATTTTCGATCAGACCAAAGACCCCGTGCAGATACTGGAACGGCTCGCCCTGATGCGCGGGAAAACGATACTCCCCGGTAAAACATTGATCATCATGGATGAAATCCAGGAATGTCCCCAGGCGCTCGGCAGCTTGAAATATTTTAATGAAGACGCAAACGAGTATCATGTCATTGCGGCGGGCAGTCTGTTGGGTACATATCTGGCTAAACCCATGTCGTATCCCGTGGGTAAGGTGAATTTGTTGAATGTATACCCGATGACGTTTTCGGAGTATTTGGCAGCGTCTGATGCCGGGATGTCCGCCTATCTCACGGGCATCCGCTCCGGTGCGGACTATGTTTCGGCATTTCACGGCAGAATGATCGACCACTATAAAAAGTACCTGATTGTCGGCGGCATGCCGGAATGTGTGAAAAACTGGACCAGGGACGGGAATCCGGAGATAGTCACCAGTATTCAAGCGGAGATAGTCGCATTGTACGAAAACGACTTTACCAAGCATAGCGGCAGTGTGAACGCGGGGCGCCTGTTGCAACTATTCCGTAGTATCATCCCCCAGCTGGCCAAGGAAAACAATGAAAAATTCATGTATGCCGCCATCGCCAAAAGTGCGCGGGCCAAGGACTTTGAGGATGCGATCGAATGGCTAGTATCCAGCGGTGTCGCCTACAGGATTTTGAATGTCTCGAAAGCCGAGTATCCCCTGAAGGCTTATGAGAGATTAAACTATTTCAAACTGTTTTTGCTGGATGTGGGGCTGATCAAGCACATGGCCCAGCTCACGAACGCATCCATTTTGTTTGCGGAAGCGTTTTCCTTCAAAGGGCAGCTCGTGGAAAATTATGTGCTGGCACAGCTTTTGCCGCTCCTGGGCCATGCGCCGAATTTTTATGCCTACGCCCAGGAGCGGGAAATAGATTTCATCTTGCAGCATGAGGCGCGGGTGATACCCATTGAGGTAAAGGCCGGCACGGATAAACGCGCCGCCAGCTTCAAGCGTTATATCGAAAAGCACAATCCGGAAAGTGCCGTCCGCCTCAGCACAAATGAGTATTTGAGGAATGGTGCGATTATAAATATTCCGCTTTATCTGACGGAAAAGATGTTTGAATTGATTTAGGGGGTTAGGGGGATGTGGAGGGGGGCAGCTTATTAATAACTGCCCTCAATGACCGCTCTCTCGCCATCCAGTATGCCATATATTTGATAGACAATATTGTATCGTGTTTCAAAAGTCCTTTTTATCGGACACACAAAGATATATAATTACCTTATCGTTTTTTTACCGCAGTCGTGTTCAAGGTAAAGCGAGTCATTCGATAATACATTTGAGCAAAAACTGAATGTTTTACTTTGCTCACCAAATCATATATAATGAGGCATATATTTCAAGGAGAATCAACATGTCGCTTTCTAATCATTCATGCCAAAAAACCATGTCCGTTCTTTCCCTTTTTTCGGGATGCGGTGGACTGGATCTCGGATTTGAAGGAGATTTCGACGTTCTGGAAAAGGCTGTCAATTATTCTGTGAATCCGGATTGGCAATGTACCCAAAGTCAATATAATGGGTGAGTACGCCTGCCAAAAACCCGTTTTTCGACAGTTTATGCAAATGATATCCGACCGGATGCACAAACCGCCTGGTCCAGGTATTTCGGTATCCGTGGGCTTGACAAATCCACATATAAACTTGAGAGTGTCGTAGATTTAGTCAAGGCACATAAAGCTGGGAACAACGTTTTCCCTGAAAACATTGATGTGGTGACGGGTGGTTTTCCCTGTCAGGATTTTTCTGTGGCGGGTAAACGATTGGGATTGAACAATCAGGGCAGTCCCCCGCCTCTATAGGCGGCGGGTTGTCAAGCTCAACAATCAGTGGTGGGTCTCAATCCCCCACTGATTGTTCAAAGGACACACGAAGTGTGTCCCATCGGCGTAGCCGATGTAGCCAATCAGGGCTTTTCCCTGATTGGCGAGGGGGTTTGGGGGGTGTCCCCCCATTTAATTGAAGTCGGATAAATGTCACAACGGCATCAAAATCGGGGCGGATGTGTCGAGTGTTGAAAACCGCGGACAGTTATATATGCATTTTGGAGGAAGACGTTATGGGCGAAGATGTTAGCAGGTACTATACTGAGCTGGTACCTCATTTTTATCGCTATATGGTTGAGTTTGGCGAGATTAAACCTAGAACTGCAAAAGACTATATGACGAGGTTAAAGTATCTTTCAGCAAAATATCGTCTGGATGTATCATTGACTAAAGAAAAAATCGAGGCAATCCTTGCACAAGAAGATGTGGCGCGTACAATGCGCCTTGAATATTCTTATAGGCAAGTCATTGGTGACTTCAGTGCCGGACTAAACAAGTTTCTTTCGTTTGTTCAAAATTACGAAGACGTATGTCGAAATAAGGATGTGTCAGAAGAAAACAGCGTTAAGGAAGCTATTAATTTGCCAAAAACGACCAGGGATGCGATTATTCAAGCTCGTGTTGGACAAGGTTATTTTCGCCAATCTTTACTAAATTTCTGGGGCGGGTGTTCGATTTCAGGTTGTGGCATGAATGAAATCCTTATCGCTTCGCATATAAAACCTTGGCGTGTTTCTGATAACGATGAGCGATTGGATCAATATAATGGTCTGCTTTTATTACCAAATTACGACAAGCTTTTTGATTTCGGCTATATTACTATAGATTTGGATGGCAGTCTTATCGTATCCCGATTTTTGCCAGAAAAAGACAAACCGCTTCTGCATCTTAACCGCCAGTACAAAATATGCATCGTGGAAAAACACAAAACTTATTTGGCTTATCACAAGCAATATTGTTTCATGGAATAAGGAGGGGCAATCTGATGAAGAGTTTTGTCGTAAGTATAACCGAGACAAGTAGCGGTGCTGTTATTGTTGAAGCAGCAGATGAAGCTGAAGCTGAAAAAATCGGTATGGATATGTATATGAATGGAGAAGTTCATTGGACAGATAGTGAAATTAATAAAATAGACGCAACGCTTATCTCAAAATAGAACTTGCCTCTTTTGAGTGGAGGTCAAAAGCTCTAAAGATGACAAATGGCTATCGCTGGGCGGCAGTGTCAACGAATCGACACGTATTGCCGGTGTGGAACGTATTTTTCTGACGTTTGGGAAACTATTGACCCCCGTTGAATTTCGTAGCCGTCCATATGAGGATTGTCTGTCCGATGTTACCGTAACACATTACCCGCGTTATCGAATAGATATGAATTTGCCTTCAGGCGAAACCATTTTCCATAAGATGGACACCACATATGACGAACTACGCTTGTCTCCAAATCCGGTCGGACAAATAGTTGATTACTATAAGAGCCAGCTTGCCTACGGCGAAAGCCTTTGGTGGACAGGCAAGGCGACGCAGGATGAGCCAGATGAATCGGTCGAAGAAGCGGCATTTATGAAAATCAGGCTCTTCAATAGCCTTACCCTAAAGGAAAAGCAAGAAGTACTGAGCATGGGGTTTGCTTTGTTTCCCGATGTTTTAGGTAACTCAAACAGAAAATATGAACGCTTTGCATTATGGCTTGCCGCCACCCACGGGATTGTTTCCACCTCGACACGGGATATGTTTTCCGCTGGAGGCCGAGAGACTATACATACAGTTTCCACCCGATATCATGATGTTCCGCGGGCGCTGAAGAATATTGAAAAGCATAGTTCAGCCATAGCGGCAACCATTCTTAAAGCCGATGAGAGCGTTTTGCTTGAAACATGGAAAGTAAAATCGTTATATCCAGATCGAATTGGGCAATGGATAGAACTTATCGCTAGTGCATATGATTACATTCATCCCGACTTTGATGTCGAAACACTTTTGAACGCAATATTCAACAGGGAGTGATGACATGAGGAAACCTCGTATGGCCAGTATGTTTGCCGGGATAGGCGGCATATGCTCCGGCTTCAAACAAGCCGGATGCGATATAGTGTGGGCAAATGAGTTGGATGCCGCAGCATGCAGAACATATCGGCATAATTTCGGTGGGGCGTATTTATCGGAAGGCGATATCAGGAAGACAGACATTGGTTCAATTCCCGACTTCGATATTCTCGCAGCGGGTTTTCCTTGTCAGGCATTTTCCATTGGCGGAACCCAAAGAGGCTTTGATGATGACAGGGGAGCGTTGTTTTTTGAAGTTATCCGCATTTTAGATTTACGCAGACCCCGATTCGTGTTTCTGGAAAATGTAGAAAACCTTATTCAACATGAAAACGGCAAAACATTTCTTGCAATTTATAGTGCCCTTGCTGGAAACGATTACACTGTCAGATATAAAGTGATGGCCACAAACGAATATGGCAATGTTCCACAGGCACGCAAACGACTTTATATCGTGGCTTTTCGTGATTTGAATGAGTGCGATGCTTTCAGTTTCCCGGAGTCGTTGCCTCTGGAGCATGGGATTGGAGATATAGTGAATCCATGTGAGCAAAAGAGCGAAGTTTTTTTTACAAAAACAACTCCGACCATTACCTCAGAATGGAATCATTCATGCGAAATAGAAAGAGAGCTTTGTATCGGGTGTATAATGGTCAAATTCGAAATCTTCGCAATCCCCATCTATGCCCGACACTCACCGCATCCATGAATAATGCGCAAAACGCTGTTGTATTGTGTGATGATTATGGCATCAGACGCTTGACACTACGAGAAGCCCTGGCTTTTCAGGGGTTCCCCAAAGAGTTTTACTTTCCCAATTCCATATCGGTTGCGGATGCTTATCGGCAAATTGGAAATTCCGTAAGCGTTCCAGTGGTCAAGCGTATAGCAGAGAAAATTGTAGCGTTAACTGAAGACGTAAATATGTAATGTAACTATCTGACATCAGCGTGATATTATTGCGCCACGGCAAAAGGGCATCGCCCCCTCACACCTCCACTACCCAGCCCTCCGGTCCTTCGATCCGCCCGGTCTGGATGGCTGTCAGGCTGTCGTAGAGCCGCCTGGTCAGGGTGCCGATGCCGCCATCCGCCACTTGCAGGGTCTCGCTGCCCATCCGCAGCTCTCCGACGGGTGAGACGACCGCCGCCGTGCCGGTGCCCCAGGCTTCCGTCAGCTCACCGCCGCGGGCGGCGGCAAACAGGTCGGCAACGGCTATTTTTTCTTCGCTGACCATATGCCCCCAGAGCGCACACAGTTCCATGCAGCTTAGGCGGGTGATACCGGCCAAAATGCTGCCGCCAAGGGCAGGGGTGACGACCGTGTCATTTATGCGGAAGAAGATGTTCATCGCCCCGACTTCCTCCACATATTTGCGCTCGACCCCATCCAGCCAGAGGACCTGCGAATAGCCCGCTTCCTTGGCCTTTTGCTGGGCTTTCAGGCTGGCAACGTAGTTGGCCCCGGCCTTGGTCTCACCCAGGCCGCCGCGGACGGCACGGACATACTCTTCCTCGACCCAGATTTTGACGGGATCCAGGCCCTCGGGATAATAGGCCCCGACCGGCGAGCAGATGATGATGAATTTGTAGCCATGCGAGGGGCGCACACCCAAGAAAGAATCGGTGGCGATGATGAAGGGGCGGATGTAGAGGGCGGTGCCAGGTTTGTCGGGAATCCAGGCCCCGTCCAGCCGGACAATGGCCTTTACCGCCGCGACGAAATCCGCCACGGGGATGGGGGGGATGCAGATACGCTCGGCGGAGGCATTTAGGCGAGCGGCATTGAGCTCAGGGCGGAATAGGAGGATGCGCCCGTCGGCCGCTTTGTATGCCTTCATGCCTTCGAACAGTTCCTGTCCATAATGGAAAACCATGGCCGCCGGCGACAGCTCGAGCGGTTGATAGGGCGTGATACGGGCCCCGTGCCAGCCCCGCCCTTCCTCATAGTCCATCGTAAACATGTGGTCCGTGAAGATCGTGCCGAAGGTCAGGGGGTCGGTGGCGGGCGGCAGGGTTTTCGGGTTTTTCGTTTTTTCGATACAGATTTCTAACATGGGGGGCCTCATACACTTTCACATCTTTTCATATCTTTCATACTTCAAAAAATGATATATCACGTCATAATAGGTCTGTTCCTCGCTGTCGGCGGTGATCTGCCAGTCCGGGTCGGCGTCCAGGTCGGGGAAGAAGGTATCGGCATCGTAGGCAAAATCGATCTTTGTGATGTGAGCCAAGTCGCAATATGGCAGCAACAGGCGGTAGATGCTCTCCCCGCCGATGACGAAGATGTCCGTGCTGTCATATTGGGATAGCTCCGCGAGCAGTGCCTCCAGGCCGTCCACGACCGTGGCCCCGCGCACACGGAATCCGGGTTTTCTGGACAAGATGATGTTTGTCCGGCCTTTCAGGGGGAAGCCGCCGGGAAAGGTGGCCAGGGTTTTTCGCCCGTAGACGACAACCTTGCCCCAGGTTTCGTTTTGGAAGAGTTTCAGGTCGGCGGGGATGCGGATCAGTAAGTCGCCTTTGTTGCCGATTGCCCAGTTTTTGTCCACGGCTGCGATGATGTTCATGGGTTTACCTTTCGTACGGAGCCGCAATACCTTAAAACGCTTCGCGTTTTTCGTTGGACCTCGCTTTCGCTCGGCCACTATAGGTTTTGCGGCTCCTATTTCGACGTTATCTGTTTTTGCGTTTCAACAACACGTCCCGCTCATACTCCCGCACCACATCCAGCCACTCCCCGTCCAAAGGCATCCCTTGGCGGGCCAAAAATTCTTCCCACACCGCAGCCCAGGGCAGGGTCTTATGCATCTCCTGCCCCGCCATCAGGGCGGTAAAATCGCCCGCATCCTGTGTGTTGCGCAGCTCCTCCCATGGCAGGAGCAGGGCATGGAGCAGGGCCTTTTGCATATTGCGCGTCCCGACGACCCAGGCGGCGATGCGGTTGATCGAGGCATCAAAGAAGTCGAGGCCGATCAGGACCCTGGACAGGGCATCGTTTTTCACGATCTCCTTGGCGATTTCCTTCAGCTCGTCGTCCAGTAAGACGACATGGTCGGAGTCCCAGCGGACCGGGCGGGTGACATGGAGCGGCAGTTTGTCAAAAAATAACAGTAGGCTGGGAATTTTATCACTGACAAACTCGTTCGGGTGGTAATGGCCATTGTCCAGCAAGGGATAGACAGCGCCGCGCCCGGCGGCATAGCTTAGGTAAAATTCACTGCTGCCAACGGTGTAGGATTCCAGCCCAATGCCAAAGACCTTGGACTCCACGCAGTCTATCACGCCCGGCAGCTCCTCGGCATAAATGGCGTCCAGGCTGTCTTTCAGGCGCAGGCGCGGGCCGAGGCGATCGGCGGGGATGTCCTTATAACCGTCGGGAATCCAGATATTGTGCAGGACGGGGCTGCCCAGCTCCCGGGCGATATACGACGCAATCCGGCGGCAAGCCTGGGCATGTCTTATCCAGTATGCGCGGACGGCTTCATCGGGACTGGACAGGCTGAGGTTGTCCTTTATCATTGGATGGCCAAAGAAGGTCGGGTTAAAGTCCACGCCCAGGCCCTTTTCCCGGGCAAAATCCACCCAGGCGGAAAAATGTTCCGGCAAAAGGGCATCGCGGGAGGGTGCTTCCCCGTCGTGGATGGCATAGGATGCATGGAGGTTTATGCGGTGGCGGCCGGGAATCAGCGATATGGCTTTTGAAAAATCGGCCATCAGCTCCTTGGGGTTTTGGGCCTTGCCGGGGTAATTGCCCGTTGCCTGGATACCGCCGCCCGTACCCGCGTCCAGATTCTCAAAGCCGCCGACATCATCACCTTGCCAGCAATGGATGGAAATGGCCACCTTGGAGAGCGCCGTGATGGCAGCCTCCGTGTCCACCCCGATGGCAGCGTAGCGTTCTTTTGCGATTTCATAGTATGTGTTCATGGTAGTACCTCCTTTGCTTAATGCATCATGCATTTAAACCCAAGCCAAAAGCCTCGTCCAATTCACTGACCTCACTGTCTGATATGTGGACGATGGCCCCGATTGACTGGGCATGGATGATGGACTGGGCCGTGGCCTCGGCCACTTCCAAGCGGTCAAAGGCTTCCAGCAAGCTCGCCCCCGTCGCCAAAATCTGCCCGTTTTCAACAATAATAACAGGTGTTACTTTAGAAAATGCGGCCGCCAGCTGCTCTTGCTCACGATATGCCCAGCCCAGCGGCACTGTTTTGATCCGTTTAAGCATGATCAAGCTCTCCGGTATCGTGCGGGGATCAAGGGTAACATCTGTTATGCCAAAAGCCATGGCATGAACGGGCAACGCCCCGAGGATGGCCTGGATGCCGGGCTGCTTTTCGTATATCAATTGATGCAGGCGGGCCGTGGATGAGGGCGGCGTACTTTGCCCCTGTCGGATGAATAACAGGTCGCCCGCTTCCATCTCAGCCCTGTCGATGCCGTCGGGGGTAATTAAGAAGCCCGTCTCATCGCACCTTAGCGAGCAGGTCCCCAGGGCGGCACCGAACAGCCCCTGACGCAAGGAGCGGCGGATCATCTCCAGCATTTCTTGCCGGCCCGTCTGCCCTGGCGCTTCGCCCTTATCCGCCACGCACGCGGGTTTCCCACACTCTTCGCCGCTGCCTGTGGGGCCGATGTCGTCTGCCGCCAGCAGCCGGGGTTTTCCAATGCCGCGGGCGTTTATTTCCATCACCGCCGCGCGCTCCAGGCTCTCAAACTGCATATAGGCCTCCGTCATGTCCTTCGCCCCAACGACCATGCCATGGTTTTCCAGTAACACGATGTCAAAGCCTTTTTCAAACTCAGAAGCGATATTTGCGCCCAGCGTTTGCGAGCCGGGCAGGGCATAGGTGGCCAGGGACAGGGGCGAAAGCAGCCGGCTTATGGGGGCGGCCAGGCGGATGTCCGGCAATGAGCGTGTCAGCGAAAAGGCCACCAAGGCGGGCGGGTGGGCGTGGAGCACGGCTCCCAGGTCGGGGCGGCGTTTATAGATGGCCGCATGGAAGGGCCACTCCACCGAGGGCTTGTGCGGCCCCGTGGCGGTGCCGTCCGGACCTATGCGGCAGATGTCCGCCGGACGCAAATTGCCCTTGTCTATGCCCGAGGGGGTGATCCAGATGTCGCCGTTTTCATCGCGGATGGAGAGGTTGCCGCCCGAGGTGGTGGTCATCTTGTTTTCATAAATGCGGGCCATGGCCCGCACCAGTTGCTCGGCGGGGGGAAGTTGGTTTAGTTTCATGATTCTCCTTTCTATCGTCTTGAATTGCGCACAGTTACATACTAATCAAAGAACTAATCAAAGAAACGCGGCAGCCATCGCTTGTTGGCCACAAGCAGCTCATCGGCCAGGCGGGGGATGTCGGCAAAATCCATCACCGCCCCCGAGGGATCCAGGCTCATCGCCTCCACCAGCAGACGGCGGTCGCCGTTCAGGGCGGCCCGTACGCACATTTCATGGATGTCGGCATGGAGACGGCACAATGAGCCCACGGCCCCCGGCAGCGCGCCCGACATCTTCGGGTGCAGGCCATCGGCATCCACCGTCGCCAAGGTCTCGACCACCGCCCCGGGCGGCATATTGGTAATTTGGCCCTGATTGGGCATATTAATGATGGCGGGGGTGGCCCGTCCCGTGATCACGGCCCGCATGACCTCCGTCATTTCCTCGCCGGATGCATTCCAATTCACCGTCTCCTCGCCGGCGGCGATACGGCGAATATAGTCCAAATGCCCTTGGATGCGGCTGCGGCGAAAATCCACCGTCGTCTTAAGGACCCCGTGCTTCGTGGCGTAACCATTGGCCGCGTTGCACAGACTGGGGTAAAACTCAACCAGATGCCTGTCTCCCACCAGGGGCAAAAAGCCCAGCTGGCGGCAGAGCAAAGCCTTCACTTGCCCTTTGCTATAGAAAGGGGAGGTCTCATACAGCTCGCCCTCGTCCGGCTTAAAGAGGATGTTTTTGTCACAATATTCGCGTATCCGGGGCAGGACGTCCTCGCCATGCAGACGGGCCTGGGTCAGCCAGATAAAATGGTTGATGCCCGCCACCGTGTAGTCAAAGCCCTGTTCGGGCAGCCAGCGGTAGATATAGTCCAGCACGTTCATGTCCGCGGGGGGATACAGCCCCAGGGCCGGCCCAAGCAGGTCGCCAAAGCAGTGGAACTCGTGACACATGCCGACGACCGTGATGGTCTCCGCCGCCATGTTCATCGCCGTCGTCACCGGTGTCATCGGATTGGTGACATTGATGAGCCAGGCGCCCGGGCAGAGCCGATTCATTTCCTCGACAATCTCATGGGCGACGGGCACCGTCCGCAAGGCCGAGGAAATGCCGGGGATGCCCACCGTCATTGAGACGGGGTGGATAATCCCATAGCGGACGGGTATCTCCAAATCGTTCCAATAGGCATCCATCGAGCCGGGTGTGAAGGACGTCATCACGAAATCGGCATCCTTTAGCGCCGCCACCCGCTCACCCGTGGACAAATGTATTTCATAGTCCTTTTCCCGGACGCGGTTAAAGACGTGGAGCATGTCGGCCACGGCCCGGGCATGGTCCTCCTTGGGGTCAATCAGGTGGATCTCCCCACCCGAAACCTCATCCAGCAAATAGACATCCCGCATCAAATCCTTCATCCAGTTTACGCTGCCGCCGCCAATGACGGCCAATTTGATTTTTTTCATGTTCACCTCAATAAGGCAAGGGCAATATGCCCTCACATTCCATTTCCCACAGCCCATTCTGGGGAAAACCCGGCCGCCCGCCCACATCGGAGTAGCCCGCCAACATCATCGAAAGTGCCAACAACAAAGAGCCGTTGCCCGGCAGATAAAGGGGTAAATCATCGCGGCCCCTTTGGAAGTTATGGCCGGAAGTCACGAAGCTATTTTTCGCCGTTTCCATCAGGAGGACATCGATGGCATCCTCCGGACGGCCCAGGCGGGTAAGGCACATGGCACACAGGGCAAAATCCCAGCCCCAGGCCGTCTGCCAGTCCCAGCTTCCAAGCACCATGTCCGCCGTGTCGCTCATCATGCCCGGTTTGACCACGTCGCAGGGGATGAAGCCGTAGGCAAAGAGCATCGAGGGGTGATCCCGGTTAAAACGGCTGAACGTATCGGGGCAGTTTTCGTGGGCCATGTAGAGACCACCCGCCACCGGCAAAGGAGCCATCTGTGCCCGCACCCGCTCCCACGCCCCATAAGGCCGCCCCATCCATCTTGCCCACTGTATCGCCAGGGACAGCCCGAAGCGAAAGTAGCTAAGCTCAAAAGCCGGGTTCCGGCTAATCTCCGGGGCATGTTCCTCCTGTGCCGGGATCAGGGGCGGAGCCAAATGCAGGCAGCCATCCGCGCCTGCCCGGAAAAAATCGGCGATAAAGTCGGCCGTTTCACGGACCAGTTCAAAGTTTTGGCGCACAAAAGCCGCCCTTTCCCTGTCCGGCCGCGTCCACCTGATTAGCTCCAGCATATATATTATATGTACTTGCTGCCAGATAAGCAAGACCGCAATACGTGAGGGGCTGTCCTCGCCCTCGGGTCCGCACATCTTCGGCCAGCGGACACCGCCGTAGCTACCCCGCCTGGCATTTTCCCGCGCTTTATCCAAAATACCCTCATACCAGGCCAGGCTTCTCTCCAATAGCCACGGCCTGTTCCACAAGGGAAAGTGGCCGCCATGCAGGATATGCATTTCCAGATGGAACTTGCCATACCAACTGTTGCAGCTAAGGCCGGTCTCCTGGGGCGGGAGGCTGCCGGCACAGTTTATGGCGCACAGATACTGGGACAAGACCGTGCGGCGTTCCAGTTCGGTGGCCCTTTTATCCCTGGCAGCGCCAAAATCAACCGCGCCCCCTTCCTCCCAGAACCTTTGCCAAGCGTCCACGCTGCTGTCATACACGCCGTCAAAGGAATGGTAACGCATGTTATTTTTATCGGAAAAGGCCAGGCAAAAGGCCCAGCGGACACCGCTGCTCCTGAGAGAAAAACTATGCGGGCCGCAAGGCAGCACTTCCATGCCCTCCGCGTCCAGGCGGACAAAATAGCCATCCGCGTCCAAGCGGCGTTCAAAGAAAACGCCCCCCGGCCCTGTTGTCCATATTGTTTGGTGTTTTTGCGGGCTAACCCAGTCCGAGGCGCTTTTGCGGTGCGAGGCATAGGGGAAATCCAACTTAAGCGACAAACGGCCATCAGCCAGGGCAGCCGATTCCAACGCAAAGCCCAGCACCTCGTCTTCGGCGGCGCAGACACCCAGGACCCGGACCAAAACGCCGTGGATCTTAAAAACACTCTCCAGCACCCCGCCATATAAATCCAGCTCCTGGCGGATCTCTGTAAGCTCTTCCCCCTGTATCGCCCGGCCCTCCCAGTGCAGGCCCAAACGCGCCAAATTCAGGCGGTGGGGGTTTTTGCGCCGCCATTCATAGGCTGCCTCGTTGCCCGGTTTGCATTCCGAGGCATAGGCATAAGTCCTGCCATCATGGACATATTCCGTCATTTCCACATCCGCGAACGCATAAACGCCGCCCGTGGTGGACGGCGTGCTATGGAAGCCCCATTGGCTCATGGTACACAGCGGCAAGATATCGTATTCACCATAAAGCGTCTGCATCCCCGTCACGTCGGCAGTGAAGGCCAACTCGCCATTCCCCAGCGACAGGGGGGATTCATGGTCGATATGGGTCAAGAGCGGATTATGCCGCCGGACGAGTTTTTTTCTGTCTATCATGGCCACACTGGCACATGACCCCGGGTAAAGCACCGGGGCCATGTGTCATTCTTTTTACTTGGTTTACGGGTTCAGGGCTCGATATGCGTCGTAGGCTGCCTGGTAAATGCTTAAATAATTTTCGATGCCGGCATTGATCACGTTGCTTTCGAAGGTATCCCAGCCGGAGTCGGTCACGCCCCTGGTAATGAAATCGGCCAGCGATTCCAACAGCAGGGTTTGGATTGAATCATGCAGACGGGCGGTCGTTGCCGCATCATCGGCATCCAGGATGACGAGCTTTCTAAGGATGTCATGGGAGTTGGTTTCCAAAACCCCGGCCTCCGCATATTCCTTGCTGGATTCATAGCGTTCGACGCGGTGCGGCGGCATCTCGAATATGTCAAAGTAGTAGTCGCCCGGGGCGAAGAACTGTCCCGATATTAGCGGCACGTAATTATACAGGGCATTGTCATCGGGCACGTAGATGACTTCGTATTTGCCTTCTTCGTTTATCATCAGGGTGGCGCCAATCGTGCCGACGTCGGTGAGGGGACCGTTGGAAGCCACCATCATCCGCTCGGTCTCAAACTGGGCATCCAGCCAACGCATCGTTTCCTCGACATGCTGGTTGGCCACTGTCACGACCGCTCCAAAATCCGGTATTTCCATAACCCTGGGCACGGACGCGCCATGATTGTCGGTGGGCGGGAGGATGGAAACGAAGTCATCCCTGACCTCGTCCACGCCGGCGTTTATCAAGCGCAGGTGGGAGGTGAAGCCAATCTGGCCCTGGTTCATCTTCACGTTCCACTCGTTGGTGTCCTGTGTTAAGGCCTCGGGATCCAGGAGTCCTTCGTCATAGCACATATGGAGCCACTCCACCGCCTCGCGGAAGCCGGGCATGAAGCCGGGGAAAACCACCTGGTGGTTGTCGTCTATCGCGGCATGAATCCAGCGTTGCAGCGGCACGCCGAACATGGCGAAGTGGACATAGAGGCCGTTGGTCTGATGGTTTAAGCCGCCTTCCGCACCGCCATTGCCGCCGGCACTGAAGGGGTAGACTGTGTCCATGCCCAGGGCAGCGGGTATTTCATCGCGGAAAGCAATCAGCACCTGCGTCAGCTCATCCAGTGTGGTTGGGATGTCCAGACCCAAGGTATCCAGCCACATCTTATTGATATAGAAGTTGCCGTCGTGGTTTATGTTTTGCGCCACCAGATAGCCGATATAATAACTTAGGCCATCGGAGGCGGGTATTGCGGCATTTGCATCGTTCATGTGCAAACGGCTGTAATAATTAGGCATCACATCGGCGTTTATGTAATCATCCAGGGGAATCAATATGCCCTGGGTCACGCCGTATTCTTCCACACTCAGGTTTAAGTTGGGGCGGATGATCAGGTCGGGGTAGTTGCCGGAGACAAACATCAGGTTCATGTTCGTGTTCCATTCGCTTTCCTTCACGACCGTCCAGTTTATCTTTATGCCGGTGTCCTTTTCCAGCTCCTCGTAAAACCACAAGTTTTCAAAATCAATCGTTTGGTTCTCCGGTTCCCATTGCAGGACATTCAGGGTAATGCCGGTGGCGGATGCGTCATCAGTGTTCGGCGTGTCGGTGGACGGCGTGCTACCCGCATCCTCTGCTGCCGGGCCCGGGGTGGATGCCGGCTCATCGGATGCACAAGACAGCAACGATGCACCCATGACTACAACGAGCAGCAAAGCCAATAATTTGTTCTTTTTCATTTCTTCCTCCTTTGTATAATTAACAAACAACTACATTACCAATTCCGCATTCCGCATTATCCCTTCAAAGACCCCAGGGTCACACCCTTGACGAAAAACTTCTGCATCGCCAAATAGAGGACAATCACGGGTACGCTGGAGACAACGATGGATGAGTATTTCACCACCTCAGCCAGGCGCATTCTCTCGGCCCGCGAGGACGCATCGCCAAAAAATTCGTACATCGCATCCATCGAGCCGCTGGCCTCGGTGCTGGCCACCAGCCGCCTAAGTACCGTTTGCAGGGGCATTTTACTATTGTCCATGATATAGACCAGGCCGGTGAAATAGTCGTTCCAGCGGGCCACGCCGTAGAAGATGCACAAAACGGCAATGATGGTCCCCGACAGCGGCAAAATCATGCGGAAGAAATAGATGAAGTGGTTGGCCCCGTCCACCACGGCGGCCTCATAGAGTTCCTTGGGGATGGATGTTGAGATGAAGGTTCGCGTGATGATTAGGTTCCATATCGAGACGCAATTTATGATGATCATCAGGGTCATGGTATCATACAAGCCCAGACGTTGATTAACGAGGAACTGGGGGATGAGACCGCCAGTGAAAAACATCGTGAAAATAAAGTAGAAGGTGATGAACTTGCGGCCCCTGAAGTTGCACGAGAGGGCATAGGCGGCGGCAAGGGTGATGAAGACGCTAATGGCCGTGCCGACGACGGTGTAGTAGACCGAGTTCAAAAAGGAACGGACGAACTCATCATGCTGGAAGACCGCTTCATAACCGACGAGGCTGAAATTAACGGGCCACAAAAAGACCTGGCCGGCAAAAATCGCCTCGGCGTCGGACACCGACGCGATGACGACCAGCCACAACGGGTAGAGGATGAGCAATAAAACCAGCACCCAGATAATGGTGTTTATGACGTTGAATCCGATGTCCCCGCGCTTTTTGGGGAGGCCGCCGGGCCTTTTTTTAGCGTGTTTTGTGTTTTCCATTTAGTGTTTCTCCGTATCTAAAACAGGCCAGTCTTGGTCATCTTCTTGGCGATGAAGTTGACCGTAATAATCATGAAGAAATTTATCACATTCACGAAGAGGCCAATGGCAGCAGTGTAGGAAAAGGCGGGGAAGCTCCCGGCTATGCCCATGCGGTAGACATAGGTGCCGATGATGTCGGAGACGGGCAGATTCCCGGCCGTCTGCATCAGCAGGGCTTTGTCCACGTTGGAGACCAGCAGGGTGCCGCAGTTTAATATCAGCAGCATGACGATGATGGGAATCAGATGGGGCACGTCTATGTGCCAAATCTTGCGCAGCTTCGAGGCTCCGTCCACCGAGGCCGCCTCATAGAGCTCCGGGTCTATCGCCGTCAGGGCGGCAATATATAAAATCGTGTTGAAGCCCGCACTCTGCCAGATGCCCGAACCGATGAACAGCGGCCTAAACCAGCTCACCTCGAACATGAAATGAATGGGCTGGCCACCGCTTAGGCTGATGATGTTGTTCACAATGCCGCTGGAGGGCGACAAAAACAAGAAGAGCATCCCCACCAGGACCACGGGGGAAATAAAGTGCGGCACGTATATGGATGTCTGGGTAAACTTTTTGAAGCGTTTCTCCCCCAGCTGATTAAGCAATATCGCCATGATGATGGGAAAGGGAAAACTCCATAAGAGACCGTAGAAATTCAGCAAAAATGTGTTGGCCATCAGGCGGCCAAAGTAGAAAGAACTTATGAACTCCTGGAAATGCTTAAGACCAACCCAGGGGCTGCCGGAAATGCCGAAAGCCGCACGGAAATCGCGGAAAGCAATTTGCACCCCGTACATGGGCAGGTAGCAAAAAACGAAAACCATGATGATGGCCGGAAGCAAGAGTACCCACAGCTGCCAGTCTTTGCGCAAGGCCTCAATGAAACGGCGGCCCCTGCCCGCTTTCGTCTGTGTTGTTTCCACGTTTCCCAGTGCTTTGTCTGTTTTTGATAGCTTCATAAGATGTACCGTTTGCGTGATTAATGGATGCTGTATAAATGCTGACTGGTTTATTTAGGGATTAAGACAATTCTAGCAAGCATTATGTCTGTTTGCTACGCAATTCTTGCTATTTTACGTTCATTTATTGCGGTAAAGGTGCGTGACAGGGGTTTTCGGAGGTTGCCACTACAGCGCAATCGGAATATCCGTTATCTGCGGGCCCGGCCCATAGCCCTCCAGCCGCACGTCCTGGCGGCTGAACTGATAAAAATCATCTATCGCCGGATTCAAGCAAAAGGCCGGGGCCGGCTTGGGTTCGCGGGTGATCAGTTCCTCGATGAGCGGGATATGTCTGTCATAAATATGGGCATCGGCGATGACATGGACCATCTCACCGGCCCTCATGCCACAGACCTGGGCCAGCATATGGACGAGGACGGCGTACTGGACGACATTCCAGTTGTTGGCGGCCAGGACATCTTGCGAACGCTGGTTGAGAATGGCGTTCAGGCACAGTTTTTCGCCGTCTGCTTTCTGGGTCACATTGAAAGTCACGCCGTAAGCACAAGGGTATAGATGCATTGCGTGCAAGTCCTGGTGGACGTAGATATTGGTCATGATGCGGCGCGAAAAGGGGTTATTCTTCAAATCATAAATGACCCGGTCCACCTGGTCCATCATCCCTTCTTTATAACGGTGCCGGACACCCATCTGATAGCCGTAGGCTTTGCCGATGGAGCCGCTCCCGTCCGCCCATTCGTCCCAGACATGGCTGTTTAGGTCGGCCACGTTGTGTGACTTTTTCTGCCAAATCCACAGCATTTCGTCCGTGGCGCTCTTTAGGGGGGTCGGGCGCAGGGTCAAAATGGGAAACTCAGCCGCCAAATCGTAGCGGTTTACGACCCCGAAACGCTTAATCGTATAGGCGCTCGTGCCATCCGCCCAGTGCGGCCGCACCTTCTCACCCGCGGTGCTGCTGCCGTTTTCCAGGATGTCCTTGCACATGTTTATGAAGATGTGGTCGGCGTGGGCCATTAGTTAATACCTCCTACTCAAACTCATCACACAACTTATTGACCCGGTCAGTCAATCGCTTCAAATCCTTGTTCGGCCGCCCTTCGCTCTTTTTTATCAGCGCAAGCAGGCGTTGCCCGGCAACCATGAGGCGGCCAAAGAAATCCGGTCCCGGCTTCGCTTTTGACCGGGCCGGTCTAGCCTCGGCTTGATAGTCAAAGCTATCCGTCAGCAGACAATAGCGGGTGCCGGAGTAGGGGGCATAGGCTGTGTGGTCATGTTCGTCCGCCAGGCAGCGTGTGAAGCTCTCACTGACCATCTCGTCGCCGTGGACAACGAACACCCGCTCCGGCTTTTGCTTAAAACCGGCCAGCCAGGCAATCAGGCCGGCTTTGTCGGCGTGGCCGGAAAGCCCCGGCAGGGGCGTCACCCGGGCGTTTACCTTAATTGATTCGCCAAATAGCTTAACCTCGGAAATGCCGTCGTACAGGGCCCGGCCCAGCGTCCCGCCCGCCTGATAGCCGACGAAAAGAATTGTGCACTCCGGCCGCCACAGATTATGTTTCAGGTGATGGCGGATCCGCCCGGCCTCGCACATCCCCGAGGCGGATATAATCACCTTCGGCTCATGTTCAAAGTTTATCTGCTTCGATTCCTCGCTGGTAATCGTCAGATTCAGACCGGGAAAGGAAAGGGGATTGATGCCCGCCTTTACCAAGGCCAGCGCTTCCTCATCATAACAGATGTAATTATTTTTATGGAAAATCCCCGTTGCGGCTACCGCCATCGGACTGTCCAGATAGACGGGAAAACCGTCATGGCCCCTCACCAGGCCCGCCGCCTTGATCTTCCGCAGAAAATACAGTATTTCCTGCGAGCGGCCAACGGCAAAGGAGGGAATCACCAGATTGCCGCCTGCATCGAAGGTCTGCTGGATGATGGCGGCCAGCTCCTTTATGTAATCCGGCCTCTCCTTGGGGTGGTGGCGGTCGCCATAGGTAGATTCGATGATGACCACGTCGGCGGCGTCTGTCAGGCCGGGATCGCGGATCAGGGGCTGATCCAAATTGCCGACATCGCCGGAAAAGACCAGCTTTTTTGTGACACCCCCCTCGCTCAGCCAGACTTCGATGCTCGCTGAGCCCAACAGATGGCCAATGTCCGTAAAACGCAAGTCCATCCCCGGGGCGACCGTGATTTTTTCATCATAGGCGCAGGGTACGAAGCACTTCATCACCCCGTCGGCATCGGCGATACCAAAGAGCGGGGCATGGTCGGCCGGGCCGCCCAGACGCCGCTCCTTTTTGTTCTTCCACTCCGTATCTTGTATCTGAATGTGGGCGCAATCGCGGAGCAGGATCTGGCATAGGTCATAGGTTGCGGCCGTCGCGTAGACTTGCCCGCGAAAGCCCTTTGCGTACAAAAAGGGCAGCATCCCGGCATGATCGACATGGGCATGGGTCAAGAACACGTAGTCTATCTGCGCCCCATGCACCGGCAGGGGGACGTTTTCAAACATATCCCGGCCCTGCTCCATGCCAAAATCCACCAGGATATGCTTGCCGGCCGCGTGGATGTATGTGCATGAGCCCGTCACCTCATGGCAGGCCCCGATGAATGTCATTTTCATTAAGTAACCTTACCTTTCCGATAACCCGCGATGTTTGGGCCAACGCCTCGAAGAGGCGTATCGGCACAAACTCGCGCGGGAAGCTTCAGCTTCACGCCAGAAATCTCCATATTATGTAAATCACGGCCAAATGGGCGGGGTAGAAAATGTAAAACAGATATTTGGTATTCAGGCCCCTTTTGCCGTTGTAGAACAGTGGCAGGATGAAACCCGGCAGATATGCGCTCCGCCAATTAAGTGTCCAGTAGCCGACCGCCATCGCCAGCGGGTAAAGATTGCGGAAGAGATAAAAAATCAGTATCAGGGCGATGCCCCGCAAGCCATAGTCCGTATCCAGCCATTCGGCCAACAAAGCAGAGGCAGCCGCAAGCGGCACCCAAATCCCCAAATAGGCATACTGCCACGGCCACTTGGCCTTGGCCCAGGTCATGCCCCACATCGCCACAAAGGCAATAAAAAGGGTGAAAAACACATTCAGGCCTGACGCCAGGCCTAAAAAGGCATAGTGGAAGGGCGCTTGCGAAATAAAGGCAAAAACCAGCAAACGGAGGGCGAATTTCCAGCGGCTTTTCGTGTGACTAAATCCCTCAACCAAAAGAAAGCAAAAAATAGGGAAGGCCGTCCGGCCGATGTCGCGCATCAGGTTGTATATGGCCCACCAACTCTCCCGGCTCATCAACTCGGGAACAAGATAGCCCATTTCCGGCAGACGACGCCAGATACCATAACCGACATGGTCTATCAGCATCGCGCAGACGGCGATTATTTTCAAACTGCTACCGGACAGTAGGCCGGGTACGGATGGGCTGATTTTCATTAGGGCCATTATATCATGGAAGGCAGCGCGGACGCAAATGGGGCTTTCCCCGTCTTTCGTTTTAGGCGGGATGCCCTATTTTTGCTGATATGTCAGGCATAAATCGCGGTACGCCCCGCCGGCCGCCATCAACTCCTCGTGGCTGCCGCGTTCGCTGATCTTGCCCCTGTCTATATAGAGTATGCAGTCGGCCCCCTGTATCGTTGAGAGACGGTGGGCAACAATGAACGATGTGCGGCCTTTTAGCAGGGCAGTCAAGCCTTCTTGCAACAAAAATTCGGTCTCCGTGTCTATGCTGGATGTCGCCTCGTCCAATATCAGGATTTTCGGGTCGGCCAGCAGGGCCCGGGCAAAAGAAATCAGCTGCCGCTGCCCGGCGGACAGCCGCGTGCCCCGCTCATTTACCTGGGTATCATAACCATATTCCATGGCAACAATAAAATCATGGGCACGGACGGTCTTGGCCGCCGCCACTATTTCATCAAAGCTGGCATCCAGCTTACCATAACGGATGTTATCACCCACCGTGCCCGCAAAAATAAAGCTGTCTTGCAACATGACCCCCATTTGGCTGCGGAGCGACTTGAGCGTGGTCTGGCTTATGTCTATCCCGTCTATCAGGATTTGCCCGCTGTCCAGATTGTAAAAACGTGACAGGACATTGATTATCGTCGTCTTGCCGGCCCCGGTTGGGCCAACAAGGGCGAATGTCTGGCCGGGTTCGACCGTGAAGCTCACGCCATCCAAGACAGTGACACGAGTGTCAGATTTCCCTGCGACCACCCCCGCATCATTCAACACCCCAGAAGAACGCAAAGCGTTCTTCTCCCCCCCCGGAGCTCGCTCCGGGATGGGAGCTTGCTCCGGGATGGGAGCTTGCTCCGGGATGGGGTCGTCGTGCCCTGCTTCATACGAAAACACCACGTCCTTAAATTCCACCTTGCCCACTATCTCCGGCATGTCCGTCGCGCCCTCGGCATCCAGTACCGTGATTGGCTCATCTATGGTTTCAAAGATTCTCTCCATATATGACATTGCTGTCACCAATGAATTATAGAAACCGGCCAGGATGTTTATCGGCATCCAGAAACGCCCGATGTAGGAGGTGAACAGTATCAAGGTACCCGCCGTGAGGGTGTCGCCGCCCGAAATCCAGTTGACCCCCAAAACATAGATGATTGCCGTCGTCCAAGTGGCGATATTATCTGCGGCCGGCCACAGCAAAAAAGTGAACTTGATGGCTCCCAACCATGCCTCGCGGTAGTTGGCGGAGAGGTTGTTAAAGATGCGAATATTTTCTTCCTCGCGGACAAAGCTCTGGGTGACGCGGATGCCGTTCATGCTCTCGGCAATATAGGCGTTCAGGTTGGACGTCTTGTTAGAGAGGATTTGCCATGCCTTCCGCTGCCTGGTCTTGATAAAGAAAATGACGCCTATCAGCACCGGCAGCCCGATCAGGCAAATCAGGGTCAGACGCACATCGTAGATAAGCATGAAGCCAATGATGAAAAAGAGGCTGCACAACTCGGTTATCGTGTTGACAATGCCATTGCTCAGTAAGTCGCTTAAGCTGTTCACATAATTTACAACCCGCACCATGATCTTACCGTGGGGCCTGTCGTCATAGTAGGAAAAGGGGAGTTTTTGCAAGTGGCAAAAGATGTCCGAGCGTATCTGATGGATGATACCTTGGCCGACCCGGGAAGTCAGGGTGATTTTTATCCTCATTCCCAGCGCAATGATGAGACTGAGCGCCAAAAACAGTATGCAGACGCGGACAATGCCCCGGATGTCGCCGGCGGGAATGTGGACGTCTATAATCTGCTTCAAAAAAACGGGGGTGAGCATGCCCAGGGCGGCGCAAATAAGCATGATAGTGATGGTCAAAATCATGTCGCGGCGGTAGCCCTTGATATAAGTCAGCAAACGCTTGAGGTGGGCAAGGCTAAATTCGCTGTCCAGCGTTTCGTCTATTTCGATTTTGTTTCTGGCCATTAGTTGAAATCCCCATATTGATGCTTAAACACTTTATAATAGTATCCCTCTTCTTTTATCAGCTCGTCGTGGGTGCCGCTCTCGACCACCCGCCCTTCCTCGATGACTAAAATCAGGTCGGCGTCGCGCACCGATGAAATGCGATGGGCAATGAAAAAGGCCGTGCGATTCCCCAGGTGTCTGAGTGAATCCTGAATGACGGCCTCCGTCTCCATGTCCACGGCCGAGGTCGTATCATCCAAGATTACAATGGCGGGATCCTTTAATAAGGCGCGGGCCAGTGATATGCGCTGCTTTTGGCCGCCGGATAAGCCCACACCCCGTTCACCGACAATGGTGTCATATTGCTCCGGCATCTTCATGATAAAGTCGTCGGCATTGGCAAGGATGGCCGCGTTTTTTACCTCTTCAAAGCTGGCGCCGGGGTTGCCATAGGCGATATTGCCTTCTATCGTATCGGAAAACAAGAAGACATCCTGCATCGCCATGCCGATGTTACCGCGCAGGGAACGCAGGTCATAGTTTTTCAGATTGACCCTGTCAATAAGGATGTCGCCATCGCTGGGATCGTAGAAACGGCAGAGCAGGTTCATCAAGGTGGATTTGCCGGAACCCGTCGCTCCGATAATCCCGACCGTCTGCCCGGGCAAGACATTAAAGGAGACCTCCTTAAGCACGTCCTCACCCTCCACGCTGTAGGAGACATCGCGGAAGCGGACCGCACCCTCCAGCTTGGGTATGGCATAGGGGTCTGAGAGTTCCTTGATATTGGGTTCGACATCTATGGTGGAAAAAATCTTTTCCACCGAAGTAACAAAACGCTGATAATCATTGGCCAGCCAGCCCGACATCCGCAGGGGATTGTTGATCATCCAGATATAACCGTTGACCATCACCAGCTGGCCGAGGCTTATCTGCCCGCCTATGACCATGATGCCGCCGACCAAATACAAGACTATCGTGGTGAGGGCCACAAAAAATTCAAACAAGGGCACATATTTTCGCCAGATTAAGGCGGCATTTATCTCGGCATCCCGGAAAGCATCGTTTTCACGGTTAAATTTTTCAATCTCATAGTCCTCGCGGACAAAAGCCTTCACCACCCTGTTGCCGCCGATGTTTTCCTGGACAAAGGCCGTCAGCCGGGAAAACTGCTCGCGTATCTTCTGAAAAGCCGGCCGGATGGCCCTAAGCTGCTTCATGCAAGTCAGGGCCGTGAGCGGCACGATGCATAGCACGCAAAGTGCCAGCCGCCAATCGACTATAAAAATCATCACTATCGCCGTGATAAAGAGCATGACATTGTCATAGACATTATACATGGTGAAGGCGGCAAAATGACGGATGGCTTCCATGTCGCCGGTTTGGCGGCTCATCAGGTCGCCGGTACGGTTTTTGTTATAGAAAGAAAAATCCTGCTCCAGCAGACGGCGGAACACATAGTCGCGCATCTTGAACAGCATACCCTGCGAGGCGCGTTCAAAAATCAAGATATAGCTGTATCGCATGGATGAACGGACCACCGTGACACCAACAAAAATTATGATCAGGCGCGGTAGCAAGGCATAGTCGCCGCCGATTACAACCCGGTCTATGATGGTGCCGGAAATTATCGGATTGATGATGAAACCAACCGCCGTGAGAGTAGCCAGCAAATACGCGAAAGCGTAGCGGACACGGTATTCCTTCAAAAAAGAAAAAAACCATTTTTTTGCATTCATGTTTGCTTATGCCTGTGTGTTAGTGTATTGACCAACAAAATCTTAATATAGTGTACTACTCCCTTCACAGCCTGTCAACTGCCACGCCAGTTTTCTTCCACAAATTTGTCACGCCAGTTTTCTTCCACAAATTGCGCCGCCGTGCGCATGAGTTCGTGGCAGACTTTCCGCGTGGCAGGAAATCCTGACGTCTTTGTCATTGTCTTTTCATTCATATAGAGCTTGCGATTTGCCTCAAACATGACAGAGATGACGTTTTTTTCCTGGCGGTAGAATTTCATCGGCACCATCGCCCCGCCATAGGGGGTATTCACTTTTACGCCATGCCCCAGGGCCCTCACCGTTTCACAAAGGGCGGCACACAGTCCGGGCGGCGTGTGGTAGCCATCCGTTCCGATGTCAAAGTCCGGCCGCGATATGAGGTTATCCGGCTTCATGACTGTCCTGGGGTTAAAGGAATGTCCGTCGATGATCAGGCATTTGCCATGGCGCTCCAGGGCATCATTGACTGCATCGGTCAACATAGCGTGATGGGGATCGTAGATCTCGGCGAGGATAAAGAACGTGTGCTTCTTCTTTTCACGGCCTTTACCTTCCATCATATGTCACACTCCTGTTTCGTGCTATTTGAAATCCCGAAATTACCATCCTTACTGTCACGTCCTTTGTCGTTCTTGGAGTCGAATTGAATTCGGTTACCATTTATCCATTCTCTTCTCCGAGCATTTCACAAAGCGTTTTTATGAATTCGTCGGTAACATTATTGTCAAGGTCAAGGTAATGCCTCTCTTCCGACATCGATATGCGGATGTTGCCCAAACGCATCGCCGTATTCATTTGTCTCCAGGAACCGGGAATCCCCAAATCACCGAATCTTTTAGGTATGAACGAATCGCCCAATCTGATCTCTGCGCCATTGTCCAAAAACAGAAAGGTGAATTTATCAAAATCATTTCGATAAGGCGTCGGTGCGCTGAGCCTGTATAAAGCCTCTGACGAATCGAAAGCAATTGCATGCTGCTCGGTATCAAAGACCCTTATCACTATTCTTGTCCGTTCTTCCCCCTGCACCCATATGAAACTATGGGTTTCCCTTAAACGGCCGGCACCGGACGAACCCTTAATATTATAACCCTTGACGGCATCATCTTCGAGTAAACGCTCCAGAACACCTTCAAGCCGCCCCATCTCCTCGCTGCTCAGTTCGGCGATGGGGGATATGTCCACCTTTGACTCGCGGTGGGCATTTTCATAAAAAAACTGGAAAGCCGTCGCCGTGAATATGAACAAAATCACGCTTAACATAATGCAGGATGCCAATCGCAGCTTATTAAAGGTTGGCTCCACTTTCCAATGCTTGTATAAAATAAACACCAAGATATTCTGTACGATAATCAGTGTGAAAAACCAGGTGCCGGGGTCGGCAAAAAAAATGGTGACGTTTGACATTTTCTGCTCTCCTCATTCAAGACAAGCACATCCGTCTACGCATTCCGTCAACTCCATTCCCGTTCCGTCAATAAACTTCGCGAGGTATTCCTTGGTTCTTTTTTCAGTTTGCCAAAGCCGCCACGGTTCTTCCGACAAAATAAGGTTGTTTTGTCTTTTCCCATCACCAAACCAAGTGTAATTAATATCATCTGCTTTAGCCTTAGTCTTCTCACGCAAGTTTCCAGTTAGGTGTGCTGCGATGGTGAATCCCCGCCCGATTTCGCCATGCGCGTCAATGTCTTGCAATGCATGTAGCCCTTGCCCCAGGTGTTTTAATGCTTCCTGCTTGTCTTGGTAAGTTTGCGATTCATTCCATTTTTCTATCGCTTTTTCCAGTTTCCATTCCGCAAGCAGTTCCCTGGTATCAACACTTGACCAGAAGAAAGGGTTTTTATTGAAATGATAAAACTGGTTTGTCAAAGGTGATGTTTTCCAATCGTAATCTGTGTTGGCAGTATATATGCCCAAGTCTATGGCATGATATTTAGGAATATGAAGCTCCAGGGCCCAGGTAATAGTGCCATATTCAGCTTTATCATCCCCCATGTGTACATCATTCCCGTATAATCCATTCCTGTCCACAAACCCAAGAGGATTGTTCAGGCAATAAGCATATGGATTCCCGCTTTGCCTGATTGCAAGAATGTCAGGAAAATAGAACGCCTGACTGACAGGGTCATCGCCATATATCATGTTACCAGTATGCCAATGCATGTCTTGCGACATAAAGTGACTTGCTTGCGGATCATACCACCGAGCCTGCGCATAACACAGCCCCGTCACCACATCCGTCTGGTATCCCGTGAAGCCGAAGGGATTGTGGAGCGACGGGCATTGGCCGGTGTCCGGGTCGGGCTCCACCGTCGGCACGCCGAACTCGTCGTATGCCAGGGCTTGCTCATGGTTATCGCCGACTAAACGTATGGGGCTTCCGAGGTGGTCGTTAAGATAGCTGAATGAATGTCCGGGATCCGTGCCCTCGGACATGAGGAGTTCGTCGCCCCAGATGAAGCGTTGCTCATGCCCGCCCTCAGTCGCCAGAAGGTCATTGTAGGGCTTCGTGAAGTCCAGCACGTACTTCAGCGATTCTTCCGTCGTGCCGTCAGGTGCGGTGTGTCTCGTTCCCACCCGTTTGAGGAAGCCGTTGTAGGTGTATTCCGCCCTGCCCTTGTCCGTCACGGCTTCCGTCATGCGGCCGGTCGCGTCGAAGGTGTAGCTCGCCACGACCCTGCCGTCCCCCGTCACCCGCACCAGATTCCCGCGCCGGTCATGCGTGTACTCGCGCACGCCGTCCGGCCCCTCCGTGCGGACAAGCTGGTTGCGGGCGTTGTAGGAGTGGCGGGGCGGGGTGCGGC
>Ga0099364_10000970_pt1 | contig 48461 bp, 49 predicted proteins | sample TergutTh196P3_FD_73070 | JGI IMG/M metagenome (GOLD analysis project Ga0099364, IMG submission 73070) | Microcerotermes parvus P3 segment gut microbial communities from Pointe-Noire, Republic of the Congo - Th196 P3 | ecosystem: Host-associated > Arthropoda: Insects > Digestive system > Gut ...
CTGTTCCTCCTGTTTTAGCATCGGTACTCCTCCTTGCCTGTAGCCACAAGATGGAGCATATCTGACATTGCCTTACAGGGGGTCAATTATTCCGTTACATGGGGGTCAGTTTAGAGCGTTGACGACATCGAATACGATAAGAGTGTTTCTCTCGTGCAATGATTCTCCATAGTAAACAGCTAGATAGGATAGTAGCGAATCGATATCGTGTGCATTGGAGTCAAATATTTCAATGAGTTCTGGAGGAGCAAAGGCGAAGTCAATTATGATATGAGAGGCATACCAATTTCACGAAAACAATGGTTTAAAACTTCTTAATTTACACGAAAACAATGATTAAGAATGACCTCTCGAAATTCGAGCAAGTCTCGTCTAGTTAATCTTTACGTATTCGCCGGTGTTGTTGTCGATCTTGAAGACCTCATTGCCTCGCATGCCGAAGAGCTGACCGTCAAAGAGATAGAGGCTGTCATAGACTTCGGAGGAGAGGTGTGTTAACTCGAGAGTATCAGGGTCGATATGCCACAGGCCATCACCCCTGTCTTCCTGTTTGGGCAAAAGAAGGTCTACTTGGGGGAAAGCCTCAAACGATGCGAATATGGTCCCGTCATCACAGATAGTCACTACGTCTGCATAGGTGTTTTCTGTAGGAACAGGTATACTGACCTGCTCTCCTGTAGATACATCCCACAAATCAATCGCGGTCGTTCGAGTAGGGCACACTAGCAAGCGGTCTTTTTGCATCATAGCAACAAAAGGAAAACCACGTGGCTCTATCGCAAACAGAGATTCTTCGGAAAAATCATCAAGCGATATTTTGATGACTGGAACGTTGGATCTATCTGGTTCATCCACTAAAAGGATTATTATCTCACCATTGGAAACGCAAAACTCCCTAACACCCACGACAAGTGCTTCCCTTTCACCAGTCCTATAATTGAGAGCAATGAGCTCGTTTTCTTCGGTAAGATTCATGTCATGATCAAAGGTTGGGACCGTGCTATAGATAATGTAGTTTTCAAGAACCAGAAACTTATCCACATTATCCGCAAGCTTGCTATCTTTTCCTGTATTCATATCTCTTACATGCAGAACCTTCATGTTTGGTCGTTCTTTGAAGAAAATGTGATTTCCCCAAACCTGAACAGGTGCCCCAACTCTCCCAAATACACTACGCTTTTCATCATCGGACATTTCTATCAACTGTGTGGAAAACAAGCTTGCTTCTATCCAATAAAGCATATTATTTTCATAATCAAGGAAATTGATAAACGTGTAATTGTTATAGTTACCATGCGTTGGCGCGATGATATTAAATTCGCCAATCAACTCTTCTTCCAGGTCTTGATTGCAACCTAATAAAACCAGCATGCTAATCACACAGATTGATAGCAGTATGCCGAATAGAAACCTGTTCTTCTTGTCCATCACGCAATCCTCTTCCTGTGTTTATCGCATCCATCTTTGCGCGTCTTGGAGACCGTATACACCGTATATTTGGTTAGATTAGTCGCAATACAATAAACTTCTACTCATTTTTGTATCGTGGGTTATTTTTACAAAAATTGACCAAGGGACCACTTAAACTCGCACCTTCCCAAATTTCTTCTGAAAACCAATAGGAGCGAGAGTTTTGCAAAAACCCGCCATAGATAAAAATCAGATCCCAAGATGACAATCCGTCGAAGGGCTCTGTGGTTTTGCTTATAAAGCTATCAAATCTGTCTCTGTCGTAGATGATTTTAAAATAGTAACTTTTAGGACTGAAAGATTGCGTGCTATCCCAGTACAAAACAACAGTATCAATACTCGCTCGAGTAAATGCCGCGTTTGTTAAGTGTATCGCAAACTCCATAGCTTGTATAATTGCGTCTGCATGGTCCACCACATCGCCAGCTGCATAAACAATAAGTGTGTCTTCTTCGACGCTATATTCACGAATTTTGTTGCCTCCATGAGGTGGCCCCGTTTCTCGCACAACACGCTTGAGAGTTCTACCCCAACTAAACATGTCGGGATTTTGCGATTCGACTACACTTACAATAAGTGGAGCAACAATTAACAGCGCCATAATTCCTGAAATGAGAAACCAGCTTTTGCCTTTCAAAATTTTTCTAATGCGTCTACTCACTACTCGCTACTCCTCTCCGATAGAGTTGTTGCTTAGTATTCCACAATAAGCATCATAGGTTGCCACGCACGATGCATTCTCAGTATATCTTGTATAGCTGCGGACTCAAGCTTGATACATCCGAGAGTAGAAGCGAACGCCCCACCTTGCGCCGAATCATAACTGTGCAACCAAAAAGCACTCATGTCTCGGTTGCCGCCATTCACATCCGTGCTTGGGGTCAGCCTCACATAAGGACCAAACAATTCTCCGTACGATGCGTTATGCTTATAAGCATCTTGAATTCGCCATTCAGTTGCACATATCACAAAATTACGCCTATCAATATTCATGCGTCGCTCACCCAAATACCATGTTCCTGGAGGTATTGGTCCATTATTTTGAGTGTATGAGAGTTTGCTGTTACCAGTAGTAGCTGGATATGACTTCAAGACAGTTTGTCCCTGTTTCATCGAAAGTGTGTTTCCATTGAAAACAAGATGTGGCTTATATGCTGGTACTGGCTTAGGTTTGGGCTTAAACAGATTGCTAATCCAGTTTCCAACTGCCTTTAAGAACAGTCCATCAGGATCGACATTATTGATTGGCTCACTAACACAGTAGGCATACGCGCTCAGCTCACCGTCAGCCTTGATAGGGTCTTTGCTGATGAAGGCGGCGATGGTGGGGTCGTAATAGCGTTGCGAGCAGTAGTAGAGCCCCGCCTCCGCATCCCACACATAGCCGGCATAACGTAAAGGCTGCAGATCAGCGATTACTTGAGCAAGCTCTTCGGCGATAAGCGTCGTGCCCATGACCTCTTCGGTGCGGATATTACCGTACGCGTCGTAATCGTAGCGCGCAAACGCCGAGCCACTGGTATCGCGCAGTTCACGCACGTCTCCTCGCCGGTCAGAGACAATCTCGAAAAACGTGTCTTCGCTCACGTCGTAGGACTGATAGAGCGCACCTATCGGCGTAGTGCTGTCCGCGTACAGATAGGTCAACGTCTGAGTGCTGTCAGCAGAGAAGGCCTCCAGTGCTAGCAGCCGCAAGCCATCGTAGACATATGAGGTGGTTGTCTCCACGCCTTCTTGCTCGATGGTCTTGCGGAGACGCTGGCCACCTCCGTCATAGATGTAGGCAGTCTCTCGCTCGTTGTCTACCACACCCGTTAACCGTGAGCCGTTCCACTCATACGTTGTCACCTCATCAAGGGCTTCGGCGCTCGTGCGCCGGCCAAGCTCGTCGTAAGTATAATTCGTAGTGATTGGCTCGCCCACCGGAGCTGTCTTGCTCGTATAAACCTCTATTCGGTCGATATCTACCAACTCGGTCGAGTTCGTGCGCAACCGAATAGTATGTGTTCCTTGCGGAAAGGATATTCTGCCAAGCGGCACATGATACGCAAGGCTTGGCCCAACATTACTGATAGTGGTAGCGGGTGTAGTGGATCCGTTAAGAAACACATCGAACGAGCCTAGATTGGTGTTTCGCATACCGTAAAAAACCACTTCACGACCGGTAACAGAAAAAGTTATCTCAGAACCTGCTACAACAGAACGTACCGTTACCCCACCAGAAAACACGGGGTTAGAAGACTGAGTCCACGTGCCCTTTTTAGTAATGCCTGAAGACTCGGCCTCGATTTTCTGGCTAGCATTTGTTTCCCATTTTCCGACAGCAGCTGGCGCACCTATAACCTCAATACGGTCAATCTCGACGAGGTCGGGTGTCCGTGTACGAATTTTGACAGTATGTGTACCCTGCGGAAACGTCACTCTACCTAATTCGCGCTGATAAAGGACGGAAGACGAGGTTGCGCTACTAAAAGTTGCAGCCGGTGCCGGTGCATCATCAATGTACACTTCAAATGAGCCGAGGTGCGCATTTGTAGCTCCAAAGAAAACCACCTCTGTTCCAGCAACCTGGAACGTCATTTCTGCGCCAGGATGAGTTTGTGCGCGCAAGGAAGATCCACCGGACAATACCGAGGAAGTGGTTGTTGTCCAGTTTCCTCGTTTAGTTATAAGCGAATTATCCGATTCTATTTTCAGCTCAGGCTTATTCTCCCACTTGAGAAGAGAAGGGGACGTGCCGTAAATATCGATACGATCAATATGGACGCGCGCATTGGTCTTTGATACTATGCGTGCGGTATGGAAGCCTTGGTTCAGGTCAGTAACACGTCCTATCTCTTGCTGGTATACAACGTTTGGACCATGAGAGCTGATAGTAGCTCGCGGAGTAGTTTCGCCATCAAGATAAAGGTCAAACTCTCCGTGGGTTGGCGCCAGTGCCCCGATAAAACGAAGTTCATTACCGGTGAAAGCAAACGTAAGTTCAGAGCCTGCTACGTCAGTGCGCGTACACGTACCCCCTGAGAGTGCCGTGCTATTCGCACGCACCCAATTCTGGCCGTAAGTTAATGTGGCATTGTTGTCTTCGACGGCAATATTTTTTGTAGGAAGTTCTATTTCGGCCGCCTCGACCGCTGTCTTAGATGCCACCCTCCCCATGTTGTCGTACGTGTAATGCGCTGTGCTAGGACCGCCGAATATTTCTGTGAGATTCTTCGAGATATCGAAGGCATACGTATCAGCAATATCGGCACCAATCTTGGCAGTTTTAAGTTCAGAGCGGTTCACGTTATAGCCATACGCTGCGCTCTGTTCGAGCCACGTATAGTTTGTGCCGGTAAGTTTGTTGTCGGATGCGTACGTGTACGTTGTGCTCCCTGTCTGTGAGAGCGCGCTATCAAACGCGAGGTGCCCCACACTGCTGTATGACAGAAGATGGTTTGCCACACCAATAATACGCGAAACCGTGCGTCCCACTTCATCTCGCGTAACCGCAGTGGCAAGAGATGCTGTCTGGGTCGTATCACCGGATACCGCCAACAAACCATACGCGAATTCGTCGCTATGTATCTCGTGAGTAGCCTGTACGCCGTTTGCAAAAGTATCGGTATACGTGGTTTTGAGATACGCACTCTCGCCTGCTCCGACACGCTCATACGCAAAATCACGCACCCAGCCGCCAACATGTTCGATAGCCGATGCTACTTGTCCTTTAGCATCATACGTTGTTTCAGTTTCTTTGAGTACTGTGTCAGCACCGATGTGCACTTCACGTACAAGCCGTCCCAAATTATCGTAGGTGTACTCAATGGCCGTACCATCGTCTTGCACAGATTGCGTGAGGCGTCCCGCACTGTCGTAATTGGCAGTTGTAATAAGGCCACCGTGGTCGCTCTCGATAACATCGCCACGCTCGTTATAACTATAGGCTGTTGTCACTCCGTCAAAATCTGTCTGTGCCAGTATCCATCCAAGCGTATTGTAGGTCGTGGTCGATGCTGCTTGCCCGGTAAGCTGCACGGCAACTTCACGTTCGAGCAAATCATACGTGTGCGTATACTCAACGACAGGTTCTTTAGGATCGGCCGATTTTTCGGTAACCTTGACCGGCTTATTGTTGGCATTATAGGAAATCTGGGTGGTGGTTGCCGGCACCGGATTTGTCTCTGACTGCAGCTTCACATGCTTGATGACTCGACCCGCACTGTCAAAGGTCGTTTCAAAAAGAACGCCGGCGTGCGCGCACCACACCACATTATTACTATCATCATACTCGTGCCATTTTCCCTGAAACGAGAGTTTAGTGTTATTTTCACGAATTGGCCGATTGAGACAATCGTATTGCGTCAGATCGAATACGGTTTCATGAACAGATTCTTCAGATACTGCTACCACATTACCCACATCGTCATACTCGATAGTTTCAATGCCTTCGATATCGCTACTATCATGTGCAATCTCTCGACCCAGCACGTCAAAAGTACGATCGGTACGCGAAAGTTCTTCGCCACCAGGCGCAAGAAGTTTTGAGAGAACATTGTTCCCCATAACATCGTAGGTCTCAACGATCCATTCATGCTTATCATCGTTGTTACCTGCGGTCTTATAGGTCTCTGTGACGCGTGATGTGCTGTCATATTTTATATGAGTAGTAACATCACCGGGGTCAGTTTGCGTGATCGGGCGTCCGACAATATCGTATGTCGCTTGTGTCGTTGTGCCAAGTGGCATTATCTGCTCGACAAGATTACCAAAACCATCGTAGAGGTCAATCTGCGCGATATCTTGTGGCATAGTTTGCGCCGAGAGCTGTACATCTTTGTAGATTGTTTGCTGTGGTAAACCATTCGGAGCATGGTTGCCATACAAGATGGTTTCCCATTCATATGCGTCATTCACCTCTCGAATTGCACGACGCGTTTTAACAAGCTTGCTATCCGCATTATATTCGTATTCGGTTCTACTCTTTTCCCCTGAGGTACCGATAAGTTTTTCCTCAACAATTAAACGACCTTCGTTATCGTAGGCGAACCACGTCACCCCTCTGCCCTCGTCAATCGTTTTGATGATATCGTTTTGATGATTATAAAAGTGTTCAGCAAGACCGCCTGCTTTATTAGTGCTACTAAGCAGGTTTCCTCTTCCATCATAAGTGAAAAGTTCTTCCGTTATTTGAGTCGTGTTCGATTTCCTGCCAAATGCGACCTTGTTATTGGGAAATTCTGCCACCGTCGGCGCCTGCGTTCCGATTAATTGGTTCTCAGAATTATAGCGAACATAGACTCCTTCATCGGCACCTGATGAAATGCTTGACCATATCACCTGTTGGGCCACGTTTATGAGATATTCGCTTCGCTCGTGACCTGCCGCAAATTCACCTTCAGGTGTAACTGATCCTTTGCTGAGAATAGTTCGTTTAGTGCTTGGATCAGCGGTGGCCACATAAGCTAAGGTGTGTCGTTGCGATGGGGCATCAGATGCGGTGTGTTCCGCGCTCAAAGACGAGACAAGGTATTCGATCTCTACGCTATCTCCTGCCGCCGAGATATTCGTCAATCGTTGGTCGTCCATAACGTAAAGACGCGTAAGTTGTGCTTCAGTACCCGGATACTCGCATACACTGAGCATGCTGGTCATGGGAATATAGTTAATTTCACGCGTGCCTGCATCGGTCTCGTACACTGCCTCGATAGTTCCGGTATTTGTTATATTTAACTCAATGCTCTGTCCATTGTGCGCAAGAATCGAGACTGCGTTACTACGTATGTCATAGTTCGTATACCTTTGTTGTCTGTCCTCTTCATAAAGCAGCTTGCCGTTGTGCCCATCAAATATTTTCAAACCTCCGTCAGGGAACTTGAGTTCATAAATCGCAAACGTTGAGTCTCCGCAACCATCACTTTCTTCGTAGTAGACAAGCTCTGCCTGCATGCCGTTTGGCGAAATATATCGGCCATCTTGTGTTTTTGTAAAACTATATGAATTGCCGTCAGAACTCGTATAGATGGTAGCATCTCCCAGAAGCGAGATATTTTCCTCAAACCCAAACATCCACCCTTTGGGTAAGTAGGCACTTTCAAAATCACTGTCGCTTGTATATGTGCGACTCAGTACAGCATCAGGCCCCGCCGATGCAATGGCCAGGTCGACCGTCATAAGACGTGTCTCGGAACTCGAAAGAGCACCTTCGACCGTCTCATGAGCGATTTCGACGATAGGCACAAAACTGCGCTGTGTCACATCGCTTACTCGAATAGTGCGGTTTTCAAAGGTTGCTTGAACGGACGAAACGGTGCCCACTTCTATCGCATCGTGCTCCGAATAAGGACAAACTTTAAACCAGTAATTCTTGTTGTTATCGTACTGTCTATTATTAGCAGTCTTTCGATATAAGGGTCTTGGGTCATCACGAAAATCAACGCCAATGCCACGGAAAGAATGAACTGCGGCAAGATTATCAAGTTGCCCCATCACGAACCGATTATGGACTTTATCATACACAACCGAGACTGAGCGATCGGTCGGCTGCCTATCGACATGCCATTGATTTACAACTTTTCCTGTCTTGAGGGAGACTTTGGTCATGCGTTTCGCCCCACCCCACTCGTAAAAGTAAAGGTTGCTCCCATCAGAAGTAACTCCATCAAAGTTTAGGTAGGGGGACTGTCCGGCTAAAGAATAGGTTTTGTCCTCGATGAATACACCGTGCTCATCATAGATACGTACCTTAATGTTGGGGGAGGTAGAGCTTACCCTCGCCGCTGAATAAATATGGGTATCATCGGCAGCGAGCAAAACACCATTGGTCGGCCCCGTCACCTCCGCTCCACTTCCGCGGCCAAACGGCGGCTTTGAAAGAGTCAATGTGGTCGGCACCGCCTTATCCATGATTGAACTAAGGACAAAACCCTGTATGTCTGCCGTACCGCCTCCAACACGTGTGACGTATCCGTCATAAAGCACGCCATTTTTTACGAAAGCACTCAAGGAAGTTGTTCCTGCCTGTGTAGTGGCAATCTTTTTGCCTGTGCCATAGGTCGGCAGGCCATTTGTCATGCCTGTCTTTTTGAACTGTACCCACTGGTCAGGTCCAGGATATGAGCTCCATTTTTTGACATACATGTCAGTGCCATCAAAAGCAACGACCCCTGCCCCGGCAGGATTTGAACCCACCGCACTAGGATACGTAAGCGTTGTTCTGGCAAGACGCGATTCGTCAGAGGGAGTGTTCCCATAGATATACGAATGACCGGCGAAGTTTTGCTTCAGCGCATCGATTTCGCTATCGGTCGGGAAAATGCCGCTACCTTCGCTTGACCACGTAGTAGCACTTGGGCCCACCGTTTTCCCTACGATATTGTAGGCATTACCATCAAAAGTATAGACGAGATAACCCTTGGCATTAGGATCGGCATTCCAAGACAGATTGATAATACCGCGTCCTTGCCCGTCACGATCATTTCTATTGTCAGCAATACCATCGTTGTTATGGTCAACCTCTTTGAACCACTCGGCGGATGCTTTAGTGGTAGCCTTGAGCCCGGTAACGGCCTTGATGTCAGCACGATATCTTACCTGAAATGTAGATTGTGTCACCCCTGACCACTCGGAGTAATACTTACGCCAGTGCGTGGTATTCTGTGATCCTCCTTCATCTTGATAGAAGGTAAATCGAGAAGGAGTATTGCCACCATTAATCCTAGCCTGCATGTAGTTTTTGAGATTGAAGACGACCGGCTGATTACGAATAGTCGTCGTGGTGCTGGCAGCTATCCATGACACAACTCCTGGCATCGTATTCCAGGTATCATACACGCTGGGATTGCGATCGAGCTCCGCAACATACGTGGTCGTTGCTGCGTTTACATAATACTGATGAAACTGTTGAGCGTGCAGCTCTGCACGCTCTATCCGCATGCCTTTTAGGTTGGGCAGAACGAACATGGTAAGTGCACGATTATGCCCGGTCGACGAATCATAGTATCCAATCTTGAGCTCGTGAGTCCACTGATATGATGTCGTTGGATAGCGAGAGGAGGTATAGGTATCTTGGTGGCTCAGACCCCCTGCAGCCGCGATGCCTGAAAGAATCACCGGCGGATCGATACGCACCGGCCATACACGCGTGTTGTCTTGAATCCAGTCTCGATCGATGACGGCACGTAGCGTTGCCCATCCTTCGCCCCCATCCACCGCCTCCCAATAGACATCCTCACAGGCAATAAACTCGCCCTTTTCCTCATCGTAAAAGTTATCGGTTACTATCAGCCGTCCAATCTCAAGTACGGCCTCGCCCGTTTCGGGATCGATAAGTCGATATGAAGTACTTTCTTCGTCGTAAGCGAGTTCAAGACCCTCAAAGGTCAGACGAAAATCAAAAGTATGCTCATCGGTCGGTTGAGTGAGTATGAGTGTCTCTTTGATGCCCCACCACATTGAGCGATATTCGAGGTCCACTCCCGGTGCCACATCGGTGTAGTAGGCAGTGTCGCCAAAAGCGAGCGGAACCGTGGTAGTCGCACCCGCATACGTAAGGCTTACCTTCCATCCATCGCCCTGAATAATCGCAGCACCGTCATCACCGAAGGCACTGAACTCCATACCTTCCCTTGTCGAAAGCGGCGCAAACCCTCCGAACGTAGTGCTGGTCTCTCGTGAGGGAACCAGATTGGTCGCAATATCAATGTAACGGTCCTGTTGATCTTGGTAGTGAACCGGTCCAACTCCTACAATTGCCTCGCGTGCGCCATCGCTAAGTTCATATATTTTTGCTGTTTCGGTGCGCTCTGCAAGAAGTTCGCGTACCTGCGTGGCGCTCTCATCGTATCCGGGCTCATCGGTTTGCACGTGCTCGGCAGGTCCGATACTTTCAGCAGGAGGAGCATAGGTAGCCTCCTCAGATAAATCAGCTAGCGAGGGGCCGCTCGGTTTGCTTGTAGGAGCATGCGAAAATTCCTCTGCGGCGCCTAAAGCCTCGATAATCTCTTCAGGAATATCTAACTGGGCAAATGCGTAGACCGGGAGTGAGACAAAAAACATGACAGAAGCCATAACGAGCGCAATGCTTCGCAAAAATGTTGGCAATACGGATCCGTTATACGAGCGTTTCATCATTACACATCCCTCAAACTCTCCAGCAACTCATCTATTGCCTCTGCGCGCTTCTTGCCAAGTAAGTCAGCAATAACTTGGGCACGCGCTTTCTCAAAATCAATGGGATAGCGAGATTTGTTCGTCTCGTAGTAGTTGTGCAACTCTGCTTCGGTCAGGTCCTTTTCATCTACAAGGCTCTTGGCAAGCTCGTTAATGATGATGTTCGCCTCAAGGTTACGCTTAAGCTGTTTCTCGTCGACACCTTTTATTGAAAGATAGTATTCAAAATGATCGCGGCCGCCATAGCCGCTCTCGATGGCATGGTAGCTTTTCTCAAACTGCTCAGTCACGTCTTCAATACCACGTTTTTTCGCCTCTGCAACAAGCAGATTTCTATCTTCAAGATGACGGCGAATCCGTTCGCGCAGTTCATCTGCAGATATCGTCGCGTATTCTCCCTCAAAAAGCTCGGGTGATTGCTCTTGCAAATACGAAATTTCGGCCTCAATCTCCGCGTCAGTAATACGTGTCGAAGACCATGGACCGATAGATAAAATATTGAGTGTAAGAAGGACTGCAGTAACCGCAATTACGATAACAGCCGCCACGCCCGCTGTCATAAGCAGGGTGCGCGTACCACTATCTTGTTTGCCCTCGATGAAACACCACCCATTTCTGTACGGCGCTCATTCGTGCTTTATTGTAACAGAGGTTACAGCGATTGGGGGAAAGTGGTGACCGAAGTGTCGCCCTATATCACGGTAAGAATCAGTGGTGCATCTTTGCCGATGGCGACGGTGTGTTCGATCTGGGCACAGCGCGAGCCATCTTGCGTGACGACCGTCCAGCCGTCATCGCGGACCTGTACGCGAAAGTCTCCGGCGGTAAGCATCGGCTCGATGGCGAGCGTCATACCCGCGCGCAGACGCGGACCAGTGCCCGGTTTACCCACGTTGGGGACGCTCGGCTCCTCGTGCATCTTGGCACCGATGCCGTGCCCGCAGTACTCGCGCACCGCACCGTATCCCGCTTCTTCGGCAGTGGCCTGAATCGCTGCGCTCACGTCACCAAGCCGATTACCCTCGACACACCGGTCGATAGCCGCATAGAGCGCCGCGCGCGTCGTATCGATGAGCCGTTGTGACTCATCATCGATGGTGCCGATAGCGAACGTGTCAGCGTTATCACCGACGTAACCCTGATAGATTGCGCCGACATCAACGGTCAGAATATCGCCATCACTCAACACGCGCTCAGCTGAGGGGATGCCGTGCACGAGTTCATCGTTTATCGAGGCACATATCGTCGCAGGATAGCCGAGGTAGCCCTTGAACGCCGACACGGCCCCGTGTTCACGAATGATATCCTCAGCGATGTGGTCGAGCTCCAAAGTAGACACGCCCGGGCAGGCTGCCGCGCCGGTTGCCTGCAAAGCGAGAATGCTGATACGCCCCGCCTCAGCCATTAACTTGAGTTCATGACGCGATTTCCTCGTTATCATATTCTCGTTGCCATAGACGCAACCCGCACGCCTAGAGCGCGTCTAGAAGGTCAAAGACCTCGCCACGCACTATCTCAACATCCCGATCACCATCGACGCGCTTCAGAATACCCTTAGCGGCGTAGTAGTCGATGAGTGGCGCCGTCTGCGCCTCGTAAACCTCAAGGCGATTGCGCACCGTCGTCTCGTTGTCGTCATCACGCTGATACAGCTCGCCACCACACGCCGAGCACGTGCTTCCTTCGCTCGCATTCGTGATGCGGCCACAGGCACGACAGGTGCGGCGTGTCGTCAAACGCTTCACAATGACATCGAAGTCAACATCGACCGACAGCGCCAGCTCGATAGCTTTGCCGACCTCGGCAAGTGCCTCGTCGAGCGCTTCGGCCTGTGGGATGGTACGCGGAAAGCCGTCAAGGATGAAGCCGCGTTCGGTATCGCCTGCAGTCAGGCGATCTTTCACGAGCCCCACCACAAGCGCATCTGGCACGAGATTACCGGCGTCCATGAACTTCTTGGCCTCAAGGCCGAGTGGCGTCTCGTTCGCAACCGCGGCGCGCAGGATGTCGCCCGTCGAGATCTGCGGGATGCCGTACTCCTCAACGATAAACTTCGCCTGCGTGCCTTTACCGGCTCCCGGCGCCCCCAGTAAGACTATGTTCATAGTAGATAAACCTCCCTAGTGGTTAGACGAGTGCTCTAGGACGTGTGTAAGCAGGAGCGCAAACCGATTGCGAAATAAACGTAGTGGCCTACTTGTTTGAGCAATCGTTGTGCAGCGCGACACACTTAGACATGTCCTAGTGTGCTCGTTACTTAAAGAAGCCGTCGTAGTGGCGCATCTTCAACTGCGACTCAATCTGCGTCATCGTCTCAAGCGCCACACCAACCATAATCAGAATCGACGTGCCACCGAACTGCTGAATGAGCGGGTTGTTCGTCACGCTGAACAGGATCGATGTACCCACCGCAATCGTACCCAAAAACAGTGCGCCGGGCAGCACGATGCGGTTCATAACCGTCTGGATATACTCGACCGTCTTCTGTCCAGGGCGTACACCGGGGATAAAGCCACCCTGTTGGCGCAGATTATCGGATAGCTCGATAGGATTGAAGATGAGGGCGGTATAGAAGTAGCTGAAGAACACGATAAGTATAAACGTAACAATCCAGTTGAGCGGACCGCTGCTTATCGCGTTGGCAAAGCTCTGGAACCACGGCGTATTGATGACGAGCGCGAGCTGCATCGGGATTGAGAGTATCGCGCTCGCAAAGATGATGGGGATGACGTTTGCACCGTTAACTTTCAGCGGGATATAGGTGGACGTACCGCCCATGACGCGTCGGCCAACGACGCGCTTGGCGTAGTTGACAGGAATACGACGCTGGCCGCGATCGATGTAGATGACAACCATGATAACGGCAAGCACAACCGCAATGATAAGCGTAACCATCAGAGCGTTGCCCAGCGCACCATCGTTGCCAAACATAAGCGACGAAGCGAGCGCAGCCGGGAAGCCCGAGATAATCGAGGCAAAGATGAGCAATGACATGCCGTTGCCGATGCCGCGTTGCGTGATGAGCTCGGCAAGCCACATGATGAGCGTCGTACCGGCAACGAGCGTCACGACCACGACCGCCATCGAGAACCAACGCGGCAGACCGCCACTGTAGTCGATGGCACCGGCAAATATCATGCCGATAAAACCGATGGCCTCAACGGTTGCGATAAACACCGTCAGATAGCGCGTATACTGGGTAATCTTCTGCTGGCCGGCCTCGCCCTCTTTTTTCAAGCGCTCCAGCGCCGGGATAGCCGCCTGTAACAGCTGCATGATAATGCTCGCCGTAATGTAGGGCATGACGCCAAGACTAAACACGCTGAACTGTGCCAACGCGTTGCCGGAAAACAGATTGAGCATACCGAGCGCCGGCAAGTTGTCGAGCGTCGCCTGAATCGACGTGGCGTTAACGCCAGGCACGGGAACGTGCGCACCAATACGATACAGCACGAGAATAAACAGCGTGAACATAATCTTCTTGCGAAGATCGGGGACACGAAATGCGTTGGCGATAGCAGCAAACACGATTACTCGACCGTCCCTCCGGCTTTTTTGATTTTCTCACCTGCTGAGGCCGAAATCTTATCGACCGAGACCTTCAGCGCCTTCGTCAGTTCGCCATTGCCAAGGATTTTGACCGGCAGTTTTGGCACGCCACCGGTGCTCTTGACGGCACCCTTTGCTGCAAGCGAGTCGGGCGTCACCACGTCGCCGGCCTCGAAGAGCTCTTCGAGACGACCAACGTTAACGACCGCGTATTCCTGACGATTGATGTTCGTGAAACCGCCGAGCTTCGGCAGACGCATGTAGAGCGGGAGCTGCCCGCCCTCAAATCCCGGTCCCTTCGTGCCACCGGCACGCGAACCTTGACCATCTTGCCCGCGTCCGCAGGTCTTACCTTTGCCCGAACCGGGACCGCGACCAACGCGCTTGCGCTCTTTGGTCGAACCCGGAGCAGGGAATAGATCGTGCAGTTCCATCGTTATACCTCTTCAACTTCGACGAGATGCTTTACCTTAAAGACCATACCACGAATGACCGGGGTATCGTCGTGAACGACCGCGTGGCGAATCTTGCGCAAACCTAACGCCTTGAGCGTCGCACCCTGACTTTTCTCTTTGCCTATGGCGCTTTTGATTTGGGTAACTTTGAGTTGCTTAGGCATCGGCCTTCACCGCCTCTTTCGCCGGCTTCTCTGTCGCGGCCTCAACATCCTCGACCGCCTTCTTCGACTCGGCCGGTTTGATACGGAACAGTTCCTCGACGGTCTTGCCGCGACGACGCGCGACATCCTCGACAAACTGCATGTTCTTGAGCCCTTCGATGGTCGCTTTGACCACGTTAATCGGGTTCGGCGAGCCAAGTGACTTGCTCAACACGTCGGTAAAGCCAGCAAGTTCAAGCACGGCACGCACCGGGCCACCGGCGATAATTCCCGTACCAGGGGCGGCGGGCTTAAGCACCACGCGTGCAGCGCCGAAACGACCGACATATTCGTGAGGAAGGGTTCCGTTAATAAGCGGCACCTTAATCATGTTCTTCTTGGCGTTCTCGATGCCCTTGGCAATCGCGGTCGGGACCTCGGCACTTTTACCCATGCCGACGCCTACACGCCCCGCACCATCGCCGACAACAACAAGTGCAGACAGCGAAAATCGACGCCCGCCTTTGACCACCTTAGACACGCGGTTGATGTAGACCACTCTCTCCTGAAGCTCGGTATCTTGAGCCATATTGCGCGTATTACGAGCCATACCTGTTCCTCCTAGAACTTCAGGCCGGCGCTGCGTGCGCCTTCTGCCAGAGCTTTAACCCTACCGTGATAGATGCGGCCGCCACGGTCGAAAACGACCTCGGTAATCTTCGCATCTTTGGCGCGCGCGCCGATCGTCTCGCCCACCAAGGTCGCCGCCTCAACGTTCGAGCCGACCTTTCCCTTGCCGAGCAAACCCTTCTCGTTCGATGCCGCCGCCACAAGGGTGCAACCGGTTACATCATCGATGAGCTGCGCGCTGATATGCGCGTTTGTCCGTGTCACACGCAGGCGTGGACGCTGAGCCGTGCCGGAAATTTTGCCGCGCACGCGCGTTTGACGACGCTTGAGGTCGGCGCTTTTCTTCTTCGTCTTAAGCATTACTTCGCCGCCTTTCCAAGCTTCCTACGTACGTATTCGCCTTCGTAGCGAATACCCTTGCCTTTATATGGCTCGGGCTTGCGCCACTTGCGAACATCGGCCGCGACCTGACCTACGGCCTGTTTATCGATACCCGAAACGATAATTTCCGTCTGAGAGGGGGTCTCAAATTTGATGCCATTGACCGGCTTAACGAGCACCGGATGCGAGAACCCGAGCTGCATCTCGAGGTCAGAACCCTTCATCTGAGCGCGATAACCCACACCCACGATTTCAAGCTTCTTCGAGTAGCCCTCATTCACGCCAACGACCATGTTGTTTATCAGCGTACGTGCCAAGCCGTGCTGGCTTCGAGATTCGCGCTCGTCATCGGCGCGCATCACGACCACTTCGCCTTCATCAAGCTTGACGGTCAACAAAGAGGATATCTCTTGCGAGAGCTCACCTTTGGGCCCCTTCACCGTAACCTTTGTCGAGCCGCTGCTTGAGTTCTCAAGAGAGACCTCAATGCCACTTGGCACGGGAATAGGCATTTTACCGATACGTGACATTACGTCAATCCTTCCTTACCATACGTGCGCGAGCACTTCGCCGCCCACGCCTTTTTGCCGTGCGTCGTAGTCGGTCATAATGCCGCTCGACGTCGAAATAATTGCAATACCAAGACCACCGAGCACGCGCGGAATCTCTCGGCTGTTCACATAGTTTCGCAGCCCCGGTTTGCTGATGCGCTTAATGCCGGCGATGGTGCGCTCGTTATCTTGTCCGTACTTAAGGACGATAACGAGCGTATCGCGTGGCGTACTCTTCTCAACGCGATAGTCGGCGATGTAGCCTTCCTGCAGCAGAATCTTAGCGATCGCCTCAAGCTTCTTGCTCGTTGGCATCGTGCACTGTGGCAGCGTAGCGCTGTTCGCATTACGAATGCGCGTTAGCATGTCTGCTATGGTGTCGTTCATACTCATAAGATATCTCTCCTCCCCGGCCTCTACCAGCTTGCCTTGCGTACGCCGGGTAGCTCGCCCTTGCTCGCCATATCGCGCAGACAGATACGGCAGATGCCGAAGTCTCGATAGTATGCCCGCGGACGACCACACTTCACGCATCGGTTGTACTTGCGCGTCGAGAACTTAGGCTCGCGCTTTGCTTTCGCTATCATTGACTTTTTGGCCATACTGCGCTCCTTATGCTTTCTTCAACGGGAAGCCGAATCCCGTCAAGAGCGCACGAGCGCTCTCATCATCGTGAGCCGTCGTTACAATAGTGATGTCCATACCCCGCGTGCGGTCAACTTTGTCGTAGTCAACCTCGGGGAATATCAGCTGTTCGGTAATGCCAAAGGTATAGTTGCCGCGTCCGTCGAAGCTCTTTGCCGACAGACCACGAAAGTCACGAATACGCGGGATAGCCGTGGCGAGCAAGCGATCGAAGAACTCCCACATGCGATCGCCACGCAACGTCACCTTCACACCGATAGGCATGCCTTCGCGCAGCTTAAAGCCCGCGATAGACTTGCGCGCACGGTTTATCCGCGGCTGCTGACCGGTGATGGTGCGCAGGTCCTCGATGGCGCCCTCAAGCTGCTTGGCATCGGCGACCGCGTCACCTACCCCCATGTTGACGACGATCTTCTCGATGCGAGGAATCTGCATCGGGTTATGCAGAGACAGCTCGTCTTTAATCTTCGGAGCAACCTCTTTAACGTACTTTTCTTTCAGCCGTGGGGCCATACCTCTTGCCTTCCTACTCGAACTCGGCGCCACATACTTTGCACAGGCGAACCCGTGCGCCGTCGTCGGCACGCTTGATGCCTACACGCGTAGGCTTGTTGCACTTCGGGCAGACCAGCATCACGTTGCTCACGTGAATAGGCAGCTCCATATCGCGGAATCCGCCTTTCTGGTTCTGCTGCGTCGGGCGCACTGCTTTCTTGGCGACGGCGATGTGCTCGCACACCACACGCTCGCGTTGCGGATATGCACGCAGCACGCGCGACTCCTTGCCCTTATCTTTGCCGGCGATAACGACCACCTTATCGCCCTTTCTGATACGAAACTTAGCCATTTTCAACCCCTACCTTACAGCACTTCCGGTGCCAGCGAGACGATCTTCATGTATCTCTTGTCGCGCAGCTCGCGTGCGACCGGCCCGAAGATGCGCGTACCGCGCGGATTACCCGTGGCCGGGTCAATGACGACGGCCGCGTTGTCATCGAACTTGATGTAGCTGCCATCCTTGCGGCGATGCTCCTTGACGCAACGCACGACGACGGCCTGGACGATCTCGCCCTTTTTGACGCCAGAGTTCGGCTGGGCCTCTTTGACCGAGCACACAATTACGTCGCCCACGCGCGCATAGCGACGCTTCGAGCCACCGAGTACCTTGATGCACGCGAGCTTGCGGGCACCCGAGTTATCGGCCGCTTTGAGTCTGGTTTCTGACTGAATCATTGCCGGTCCCGTTCCTTCTCCTATTTCGCCTTCTCGACGATCTCGATGAGGCGCCAGTGCTTCATCTTTGACAGTGGACGTGTCGCCATAACCGTAACCGTATCGCCCACGCCGGCCTCGTTGCCCTCATCGTGGGCATGAAGCTTGCTCGTGGTCGTGATCATCTTTCCGTAAAGCGGATGCTTCTTACGCCGTGAGATTTGGACAACGATCGTCTTATCGCTGGCCGCACTTACGACGGTTCCGGTAAACGTTTTGCGATTATTGCGCATCTGAAGCTCCAACTATCTCTCGTGAGCGCGTCTCGGTGAGCAAACGCGCGATCGTCCTCTTGACTTGACCAATCTTGCTCGTGTCATCGACCTGACCGGTCGCAAGACGGAAGCGCAAGTTGAAAAGTTCTTCGCGCGCGTTTACGAGCTCCTGAGCAAGCTGCTCGTCAGGCAACGCGGCTACATCCTGTGCTTTCATCCTCTACGCCTCCTTCTCTTCTTCTCGAACAACGAACTTCGTCTTAACGGGCATCTTATGCTGAGCAAGGCGAATTGCTTCACGGGCGACCTCTTCGTCGACCCCTGCAACCTCGAACATCACGCGTCCCGGCTTTACCACGGCAACCCACTTCTCGGGGTTACCCTTACCCGAACCCATGCGAGTCTCGGCAGGTTTTTGCGTAATCGGCTTGTCAGGGAAGATAGTAATCCATACCTGACCACCACGCTTCATGTAGCGCGTCATGGCAACACGGGCAGCCTCAATCTGGCGGCTGGTAATCCAGCCCTTTTCCAGTGTCTGCATACCGTACTCGCCAAAGGTAACCTTCGTGCCACCTTTTGCTTTGCCCTTCATCGAACCGCGCTGCACCTTGCGGTACTTTACGCGCTTTGGCATCAACATTACTTACGACCTCCCCCGCCTCGGTTATTGCGACGGTTCCCTCCACGCGGTGCGCGTACACCCTCAAGTGCAGGGTTAAGTGGCGGCTGACCCGGCATGACTTCGCCGTGATAGATCCAGACCTTGACGCCGATGATACCCATCGGTGTCTGCGCGCGTGCGGTACCGTAGTCGATACGAGCACGCAAGGTGTGAAGCGGCACACGGCCTTCGCGGTACCACTCGCGGCGAGACATCTCGGCACCGCCAAGACGGCCGGAGACCTGTACGCGAATGCCCTTCGCACCACTCTTCATTGCCGTGGTGACGGCCTTGCGCATCGCACGACGAAACGCTACGCGCCCCACGAGCTGGTCGGCAATCGACTGTGCCACGAGCGTGGCATCGAGTTCGGGACGCACGACCTCGGTAATCTTAACATCAACCGAGCCATCGGTAATCTTGAGAATCTCCTTGCGAAGCTCGTCGATCTCTGCACCGCCCTTACCGATGACGATACCCGGGCGCGCCGTGTGCACATTGACGTAGACCTTCTCGCCTTTACGCTCGATGAAGATGTTGCTCACCGAAGCACGCGCCAGACGCTTCTCAAGGAATGTGCGGAGCTCGATATCGTTGGCGAGCGTCTTCGCATAGTCCTTGCCACCGAACCAGTTGGAGCGGTGTTGCTCGGTCATGCCGAGGCGAAAACCTGTCGGATTGACTTTCTGACCCATACTTACTCCTTGGTTCCTACCACCACGGTAATGTGGCTGGTGCGTTTACGAATACGATACGCCATGCCGCGCGCGCGCGGACGGATACGCTTGAGCGTCGGTCCTTCGTCGGCAAAACATGCGACGATAGTAAGGTCCTCAGCGTTCGCCTGATGGTTGTTTTCGGCGTTGCTCGCGGCACTGTTGACGACCTTGAGGATCGTCTCGGCGGCGGCACGGTCGCTGAACTGCAGAATCGTACGAGCCTCCGGTACCGATTTGCCACGGATAAGGTCGAGCACAAGGCGCGCTTTACGCGGCGCAATGCGCTGGAACTTTGCTACTGCTTGAGACTGTATGCCGTCTTGTTGCATGTGCCTGCCCCCTTAGTGCCCGCGGTAGGTGCGCGTCGGGCTGAACTCGCCCAATTTGTGCCCTACCATCGACTCGGTGATGTAGACAGGAACGTGCTTGCGACCATCGTGGACCGCAATCGTGTGGCCAACCATCTCAGGGAAAATCGTCGAGGCGCGTGACCACGTCTTGACGACGTCCTTTTTGCCTTCTTCATTCATCTTCTGCACACGCATAAGCAAGCGAGGTTCGACGAACGGTCCTTTTTTCAGACTTCTACTCACAGTACCCTCCTCGGTTACTTCTTACGGCGCCTGATGATGAGGCGATTGGTCGATTTGTTCTTCTTGCGGGTGCGGTGGCCTTTCGTCGGCACACCCCACGGGGTCACGGGATGGCGGCCGGCAGATTTGTTCTTACCCTCGCCACCACCGTGTGGATGGTCAACCGGGTTCATTGCGGTACCGCGTACGCTGGGACGCACACCTTTGTGACGCATGCGGCCTGCCTTGCCCCAGTTGATGTTGGCGTGCTCGGCGTTGCCGACCTCACCAATGGTGGCACGGCACTCGATGAGCACACGGCGCATCTCAGAACTCGGCATACGCAAAATGGCGTACGTGCCCTCTTTACCCATGAGCTGGATACTGGTGCCGGCGCTACGTGCGAGTGCCGCGCCTTTGCCAGGCTCAAGCTCGACGGCATGTACGACCGTACCGACCGGGATATCTTTAAGCTTCAGTGCACAGCCGGGCTTGATATCGCTGCCCTCACCGCTCGTAATCATCTGGCCGACCTCAAGGCCCTTCGGCGCGAGGATGTAGCGCTTTTCACCATCGGCATAGTGGAGTAACGCGATGCGCGCATTACGATTCGGGTCGTACTCAATCGTCGCAACCTTAGCCGGGATACCGTCCTTGTTGCGCTTGAAGTCGATGACGCGGTAACGACGCTTGTGGCCGCCACCCTGATGACGCACGGTGATGCGACCGTTGTTGTTACGCCCACCCTTCTTGTGGAGCGGCTCAAGCAACGACTTCTCCGGTGTCGTGCAGGTAATCTCGGAAAAGTCCGAGACCGACATACCGCGACGGCCGGGAGAGGTTGGCTTATATTTCTTGACTCCCATGTTACGCTCCTACACTCCCGGGAAGAGGTCAATCTTGTCGCCCTCGGCGAGCGTGACAAGCGCCTTTTTCCAGCTTTTCGTGTGACCCAACTGATACCGAACGCGGCGTGGTTTACCTGCCACGTTCATCGTATTGACTTTGACAACCGTGACGCCGAAAATCTCTTCGACGGCTTGGGCAATCTGCGGCTTCGACGCTGACTTAGCAACCTCAAACGTATAGACGTTGTTGGTCTCCATCGCATAGAGCGACTTCTCGCTCACGATAGGACGAAGGATGACTCCGCGAGGGTTGTGTGTGGTTGCAGCCATTAGCCGAGCACCTCCTCGATAAACTTCAGCGCATCTTTCGAGATAACGAGCATCTTGTTGTCGATGATGTCGTAGGTGTTGACCTCAAAGGCAAAGATGACGCGACAGCGGTCAATGTTGCGCAAGGAAAGATAGGCGTTGTCGTCCTCGTTGCCGACGATAACGGTAACCTTCTTACCCTCAAGACCGAGCTCCTTGAGAAGCGCAGCACCGGCTTTTGTCGACGGCTCGGCAAAGTCGAACTTATCGACGACAACAAGCTGCTCGTCGGCGAGTTTAGCCGAAAGTGCACTGCGCATGGCCAGCTTGATGACCTTGTTCGGCACCTTGAACGCATAGCTGCGCGGGCTGGGGCCAAAGGTGACACCACCGCCGACCCACTGTGGCGCACGAATCGTACCCTGGCGCGCACGACCGGTGCCTTTTTGGCGCCACGGCTTTCTGCCGCCGCCACGCACCATGCTGCGCGTTTTCGTCGCATGCGAGCCACTGCGAATCGCCGCAAGCTGGCTACGCACGACCGTGTGCATCGCAAAGGTGTTGGGCTCGATTGCGAAGATGTCGTCGGTCGCCTTGACCGCCGTCTTCTTCGTGCCCTTTGCATCGAATGTCCTGATAGTTGCCATGTTGTGTTGCTCCCCCTGCCCTTTACGCCTTGACGGTCAAGAGCGCACCACGGCCACCGGGAACGGCGCCTTTGACGAGCAAAAGGTTCTGCTCGGGGTCGACCTTGACGACATCAAGATTGCGGACAGTTACGGTATCATTGCCCATACGACCGGGCATCTTGCGACCTTTGAATACACGCGCAGGAGTTGCTGCCTGACCGATTGAGCCGGGTGTACGATGAAAGTGTGAGCCGTGGCTGGCACGACCACCACTAAAGTTATGACGTTTGATAACACCGGCAAAGCCTTTACCTTTGCTGGTACCGGAGACGTTAACGCTTTTAATATCCTCGAAGTCAGCGACGGTAATAGTGTCGCCGGCTTTGAGCTCGGTCGGCTCGCTAAGACGAATCTCGGCGAGATGCTTGTAGGCAGTCTTAGCCTGCTTATTGTTCTTCGTGATATGACCGGCCGTCGGCTTATTGACCGTATCGATTTCGACCTCACCGAAGCCAACCTGTATCGCATCGTAGCCATCTTTTTCGGCCGTCTTCACCTGGGTAATGACGCACGGTCCGGCCTCGATGACGGTCACCGGGATGAGGTTGCCGTCCTCAGACCACACCTGGGTCATACCCAACTTTTTGCCTAATATCTTCATGTCTGGCGGCTAGCTAAATCACGTCTAAGTGCGTCGAGCTGCGTAGCGATTCGTGCTCACGACCGTTAAGGTCGCTGCGCGCCAAATCAACTTGCTCTCCTTCTTACACACGATTTATCGTTGCCTTCCCCTTTCTCGTGAAACTTGAGTCTGCGCTCAGTGGTTTCCTTATGCCTTAATCTCGATTTCAACGCCGGCAGGAAGGTCGAGGCGACGTAGCGAGTCGGCCGTCTTGTCTCCCACCTTTGTAATATCAATGAGACGCTTGTGTGTACGAATTTCGAACTGCTCACGACTATCCTTGTCGACGTGCGGTCCCCGGATAACGCAGTAAAGATTGCGCGACGTTGGCAGCGGGATAGGACCGGCAATCTCGGCACCGGTCTTAATCGCCGTATCGACGATCTTTTTCGCGCTCAGGTCGACGACCTCGTGATCGTAGCCCTGTAGGCGAATGCGAATCTTTTGCTTTGCTGCTGCTGTTGCCACCATCTGCTCCTTCGTTAACCTGTCACGCCCATTTTCGCCGCGACTTCCTCGGCGATTGACTTTGGAACCGGCTTGTACGCGCCAAAATGCATCGTGTAGACGGCACGTCCCTGCGACTTACTACGCAGATCGGTCGAGTAACCAAACATCTCGGAGAGCGGTACCTCTGCGTTGACGACCTTGGCACCGGCGCGATCTTCCATCGCTCCGATATGTCCACGACGCGAGCTGAGGTCGCCCATAACGTCACCCATGTACTCTTCGGGTGTGACGACTTCGACGTCCATGACTGGTTCAAGCAACACGGGGTTCGAGCGCTTGAGCGCTTCCTTGACCGCCATCGAACCGGCGATTTTGAACGCCATCTCGCTTGAGTCGACCTCGTGGTGCGACCCATCGATGAGCTCGATCTTGATGTCGACGGTCGGAAAGCCCGAAAGCACTCCGGTATTGAGTGCTTCCTGGATGCCCTTGTCGACACTAGGGATGTATTCTTTGGGGATAGCGCCTCCGACAATCTTGCTCTCAAACTCGTAGCCGGCGCCGGGCTCTTGCGGGATGAGGTTGATGATAACGTGACCGTACTGGCCGCGTCCACCAGACTGACGGGCGAACTTCATGTCGACATTGTCGACCTGTTTGCCGGCCGTCTCTCTGTAGGCAACCTGCGGTTTACCGATATTCGCCTCGATCTTAAATTCACGTAGCAAACGGTCGACAATGACCTCGAGATGAAGTTCGCCCATACCGGCGATAATCGTCTGACCGGTCTCTTGATCGGTGCGTACACGGAAGGTAGGGTCTTCCTCAGCCAGACGCGCGAGTGCGATGCCTAGCTTGTCTTGCTCGGCCTTGGTCTTTGGCTCGATTGCGATGTCGATAACGGGATCGGGAAAGACCATCGACTCAAGAACAACGGGAGCCTTTTCATCACAGAGCGTGTCGCCCGTCGAGGTATCTTTGAGGCCAACGGCAGCGACGATATCGCCTGCGCGGCAGGCGTTGATGTCCTCACGATTATTTGCGTGCATCTGCAGAAGGCGCCCGATGCGCTCTTTCTTGCCCTTGAGCGAGTTGAGCACATAACTGCCACTCTCAAGCGTGCCCGAGTAGACACGGAAGTAGGTGAGCTTGCCGACGAAGGGGTCGGTCATAACCTTGAACGCGAGCGCTGCGAAGGGCTCTTTGGGGTCCGGCTTGCGCTCGACCTCGGCGCCTGTCTTGGCGTCTTCACCCTTAATGGGCGGCACGTCGAGCGGGCTGGGAAGATATGCGACGACCGCATCGAGCATCTGCTGGACGCCCTTGTTCTTGAAGGCCGATCCGCAGATGACCGGCGTCATCGTACAGGCAATCGTTGCCTTGCGCAGGCCTGCTTTGAGCTGCTCGGCCGTGATGGCGTCTTCGTCTTCGAGATAGAGCATCATGAGCTCATCGTCGCAGTCCGCTGCCGCCTCAATGATGGCCTTGCGGGCCTCTGTTGCTTGCTGAAGGTATTCGTCGGGAATATCACCGACGGTGGGGTTTTCGTTCTTGTCGTCATCGGAAAAGAAAACGGCATTCATCTCCACGAGGTCGATGATGCCTTTGAAGTTGTCCTCTGCGCCCATCGGAATCTGAATAGGCACCGCGTTAGCAGCGAGACGATCCTTCATCATGTCAATGACGTTGGTAAAGTCTGCGCCGGTGCGGTCCATCTTGTTAACAAACGCCATGCGAGGAACGTGGTAGTTCTCGGCCTGGCGCCAGACGGTCTCGGACTGCGGCTGCACGCCGCCAACCGCACAAAAAACTGCAACCGCGCCATCGAGCACGCGCAAACTGCGCTCGACCTCGACGGTAAAGTCGACGTGGCCCGGCGTATCGATAATCTGAATACGATGATCGCCCCAAAAGCACGTCGTCGCAGCGCTCGTGATAGTGATGCCACGTTCTTGCTCTTGCTCCATCCAGTCCATCGTGGCTTGGCCTTCGTGAACTTCGCCAAGCTTGTGCGATTTGCCGGTGTAGTAGAGAATGCGCTCGGTCGTCGTCGTTTTACCTGCATCAATGTGAGCCATGATGCCGATGTTGCGCGTGTTATCGAGGGAGTACGTTTTAGCCATGAGTCTCGATATCCTCTACCAGCGGTAGTGCGAAAACGCGCGGTTCGCTTCTGCCATCTTAAATACGTCTTCGCGCTTCTTGACCGCGTTGCCAGCCTCATTGGCGGCTTCCATGATCTCAGCGGCGAGGCGCTCGGCCATCGTTTTTTCCTTGCGAGTACGCGAGTAGCCGACGATCCAGCGGATACCAAGCGTCGTCGAACGACGGCTGTTGACCTCGACGGGAACCTGATACGTCGAGCCACCAACACGCTTTGGACGCACCTCGATCTGCGGCTTTACGTTATCCATCGCCTGCTTAAATACGCTCAGCGGATCTTGGCCGGTCTTTTGCTCGATGATGTCAAAGGCACCGTAGACGATGCGCTCGGCCGTCGACTTCTTGCCGTCCCATAGAATCTTGTTGATAAGCTGCGTGACGAGACGATTGTTGTAACGAGCGTCCGGGGTGGTTTCGCGGCGCTCCGGTGCGTTTCGGCGTGGCATACTACTTCTCCTTCTTCGCGCCGTAACGGCTACGAGCTTGCTTGCGATCGGCAACGCTTGCGGCGTCAAGAGCACCGCGCACGACCTTGTAGCGCACACCGGGAAGGTCCTTCACACGACCACCGCGCACGAGCACGATTGAGTGCTCCTGCAAGTTGTGACCGATACCAGGAATATAGGCAGTGACCTCCATTTTGTTCGAAAGACGCACACGACAGACCTTACGAAGGGCAGAGTTTGGCTTTTTCGGCGTGGTCGTATAGACACGCGTACACACACCGCGAAGAAGCGGGTTACCTTTGAGCGCCGGCGTCTTGCTCTTTTCGACACTCTTTTTGCGGCCCTTGCGAACCAGCTGGTTTATGGTCGGCATTACGTCTTTCCCTTTCGTCTGGCGGCTAGCTTGTCGTCGTCTAAGTTTGTCGCTGCGAAGCTCACGTACAGAAAACGTACGCATCGCTTCTGGCTCCTTCTTACACGCCGACAATCGTTGCCTTCTTGCTTAGGACATGGAAAAATCCTTGCCCAATTTTCGCGCAAGGATTAACAATACTGGAAAGGTAACAAACTGTCAACTGATAATGCAGATACGGATTCGGAGAAATCGTCGCCGAATCCGTATCTTTGTGCGCTCTACCCTAACGCAGGCAGTTTTGCCGCCGTGAGACCCGCCTCAATCTCCTTGATTGCCGCAGGGCCAATACCCGGCAGCGCTTCGAGATCGGCGGCACTTTTACCGGCAAGATCATCGACCGACGCAATGCCGGCCTCGGCAAACTTTTTCGCCCAACGGGTTGAAACTCCTAGCTCAGATAGGGTCTTTACCGCCGCAAAAGGATTGGCCGGTGCATCAGGGTCATCGGTAAAATCATCCGAGGCCGGAACTCCCAGCAGCGTCTCGTTCTCGTCCATACCCACAACGGCATCGGCGCCACCCAGCATCTCATTCGGGTCAAACGTCTGGCCAAGGTACTTCGAGACGTCGATTTCAACGTCATCATCCCACGTATAAGAAAATGGCGCATCACCGGCTTTTGAGCTGCCCGAACCGCTGAGATCGCTCATCAGCCCGTCGATACCCATGCTGTCGATAGCATCAGGCGTCATCGCCTCAATCTCGCGCAGATTATCGCGCAACGCATCGGGTGCTACCTCAAGGTCGGTTGAGTCCTTGACCTCGGTGCCCTTGTACGAAAGGCCGACGCTACGATAGCGCTTCATACCGGTGCCAGCCGGAATGAGCTTACCGATAATGACGTTTTCTTTGAGCCCCTCAAGACGATCTTCGCGGTTTTCGATTGCCGCCTGTGCCAAGACCGTCGTCGTCCACATAAAGCTGGCGAGCGACAGGAACGACTCGCTACCAAGTGAACGCATTGAGGCACGTACAATTTGGAGTGGACCGATGAGTGTGTCTATGGCCTCGGCCGGCTTACCTCCGGCGGCGATTATCTCATCGTTAACCTGCAAGAAGTGCGTGCGATCGACGTACGAATCTACGAGAAGATTCGTGTCGCCACTCTCGACAATCTTGACCTTTAGGAGCATGCGACTCGCAATGACCTCGAAGTGTTTGTCGTTGAGCTCAACACCTTGACTACGATAGACATCTTGCAACTCTTGGATAATCCAACGCAGCATCTTCTCGCGGCCAACGATTTCGAGCATATCGGGGCCATATGGACGACCTTTTGTTAGGCTGTCACCGGCCTCGACAATATCACCTGTTTTCACGTCAAGGATATGCTCAGGGCCAAGCGGTTTTGTCGACCATTTTTTGTTGCGCGTACCAGTTACTGTGATGACCGGCTTGCCACTCTCGGTGGTAACCGTCACCTTACCGCTCTGCGGCGCCAAGACCGCAAAGACGCGATTTGCGCGCGGTGACTCGAGAATTTCATTGACGAGCGGCAGGCCCTGCGTAATGTCGGTACCGGCAACACCACCGGTGTGGAACGTACGCATCGTCAGCTGCGTACCGGGCTCACCGATGGACTGAGCTGCGATAACACCGACAGCGGTGCCTACATCGACGGGCTGACCGTTACTCAGGTCATAGCCATAGCACTTCTGACAGATAGCACGTCCCTCAAGGCATGTCAGTGCCGTGCGAATCTCAACCGTCTCGAGGCCGGCCTCTTCAAACGCAGCGAGTTGCTTGGTGTCGACGATGTACTCGCCGGCAGCAAGGAGCACCTTGCCTCTCTCGCCTTTGACATCACCGGCGACGACGCGCCCAACCAGGTTGTCATCGAGTTCGCCGGAGTGAGCCGCACGCAGCTTCGTCGGAACGCCCTCGCGCGTCCCGCAGTCCTCGATACGCACGATTGCATCATGCACAAAGTCAAGGAAGCGACGTGTCGTATAACCACCGGTCTCGGTACCAAGAGCCGTGTCGGCAAGACCCTTACGCGCGCCGTGCGTCGAGATAAAGTACTCGAGCACTGTCAGCCCCTCACGGAAGTTCGACTTCACGGGACGGTCGATGACGTCACCCTTTGGCGACTGCATCAGGCCACGCATGCCGCCAAGCTGGCGGAACTGCTTAAGATTGCCGCGTGCGCCTGAATCGGCCATCTGATAGATTGGGTTTCGTATGTCAAAGCTCTCGACCATCGCTGCACCGATTTCATCGGTCGCGCGGTTCCACACGTCGATGATGAGCTTGTGGCGCTCGGCTGCATCCATCGTACCCATGTTGTACGCGTCTTCAATAGCGCGCGCTTCCTCATCGTACTTGGCGAGAATCTCGGCCTTGTTATCCGGCGTCGTCGCATCGGCGAGCGCAACGGTGATACCGGCCATCGTCACGTAGTGGAAGCCGAGACGCTTCACTTCGTCGAGGATGATACCCATTTCGTTGGTGGAATAGCGTTCAGACAGCTCCTCAACGATATCGGCAATACGGTTCTTGTTGAGCGTGTAGTTGATATAGGGAAAATCCTCAGGCAGCCCGTGGTTGAAGATAAGACGCCCGACCGTCGTGCGCATGCGCTCGCCGGCGGCCACTTTGGTACCGGCGAGATCATCAACGTTATCACGCACCACGATATCTTGGGCTACTCGCACCTCGATTGGTTCCTGCAGGTCAACGTTTTCACGCGAATCGTGCGCAACGAGTGCCTCATCCTGGTCTTTGAAGACGGGTGGGTGTTCGCGCTCGTCGTTATCGCGCTGCGTCGTCAGATAGTAAAGACCTAGCACCATGTCTTGCGATGGCGTCGCAAGTGCCTTACCGTTTGCCGGGCTCTTGATGTTGTTCGTCGACAACATGAGCACGCGTGCTTCGGCCTGTGCTTCGGCCGAAAGCGGCACATGAACGGCCATCTGGTCGCCGTCGAAGTCTGCGTTAAAGGCCGTACAAACGAGCGGATGCAAACGAATCGCTTTGCCCTCGACGAGTATCGGCGCAAACGCCTGAATGCCGAGGCGGTGCAGCGTCGGTGCACGGTTGAGCAGCACCGGGTGGTCTTCAATGACCTCCTCGAGCACATCCCAAACAATGGCGCGCTGGCGGTCAACGAACTTCTTGGCTGCTTTGATGTTGGGCGCACCTTCGCGTCCATCGGTCTCGGTGTAGCGATCAACGAGACGCTTCATCACAAACGGTTTGAACAGCTCAAGCGCCATGTACTTAGGAATACCGCACTGGTGCAGCTTGAGCTCCGGTCCACCGGCGATAACCGAACGACCGGAGTAGTCAACGCGCTTGCCGAGCAGATTCTGACGAAAACGTCCTTGCTTGCCGTTGAGTGTATGCGAGAGCGACTTAAGCGCGCGACCGCTGGGCCCCTTGACCTGACGACGGTCATCACGACGGTTGTCAAAGAGCTTGTCGACGGCCTCTTGAAGCATACGCTTTTCGTTGTTGATGATGATATCGGGCGCACCGAGATCGAGAAGTTTCTTCAGACGATTGTTGCGATTGATGACACGCCGGTACAGGTCGTTGAGGTCGCTCGTCGCAAAGCGTCCACCATCGAGCTGCACCATAGGGCGAAGCTCCGGCGGCATCACCGGAATAACATCAAGCACCATCCAACGCGGGTCGATCGTGCTGTAGAGAAACGCATCGACGACGCTTAGGCGCTTGACGAGCTTTTTGATGACCTGGCTCGAGTTCGGCGTGCCTTTTTTGTGTTCGTTGGCAAGCTTTTTCCGCAACGTTTTGCGCAACTCTTCAAGATCAAGATTCTCAGAGCTAAGGAGATCGCGGACGTTCTCGGCACCCATACCACCGCTGAAGTAACCGACATCGCGCACACGCCCGTCGCTTGCCACCTGCGGGCCATAGAGGCGCGCCATCTCACGATAGACAATCTCGTTATCAAAGATTTGGCGCGGTACAATCTTAGTGAATGCGTTGAACGCCTCGGTACGAATCTGGCAGCGCTCCTCGTAATCTTCCTCGATTTCGGCGAAGTCATTATGTGCGTCTTTAAGCGTGTTACGGAGACGTTCGTTGAGGGGCTGTCCTTCATATTTGAGGCAGTCCTCATCCGGCTCAATCTCACCGTTACGAAGCTCGGCGAGCATTTTGTACGCGGTGGGGTAGTTCGCCTCAAGACCGTAGGTAGCAAGAAGCGCATCGAGCTTATCCTGCGCACCATCGGTCCCTTTATCGACGGCCTTTACCGCACTTTTGAGCGCGCGTGCCTCGGCGCTCTTTGTCAGCGCAATGGCGATCTCGGCGTCATCGAGGTCGAGGACGGCGAGTGCAATCGCCATATCGCGCTCGTAGATGGTGTCGGCGAGGTCACGCTCACGAATACGCTTGAACTCTTCGAGGTCGGCGACCATCTCCTCTTTGAGCTCGGGGAGATCGGTCTCGCGTGCCTCGGTATTGACGCTTGTGATGATGGGGCTGACAAAGTAAAGGACACGCTCGAGGTCTTTGTACTTGATATCGAGCAGAGTGGACATGTGCTTAGCCACCCCTTGCGCGTACCAGACGTGGCTGACCGCTGCCGCAAGCTCAATGTGACCCATACGCTCACGACGTACCTTCGAACGCGTGACCTCGACGCCACAACGCTCGCAGGTAATGCCTTTATAGCGAATGCGACGGTACTTGCCGCACGAGCACTCCCAGTCCTTCGTTGGACCAAAGATGCGCTCGCAGAACAGGCCGTCACGTTCTGGTCGTTGGCTACGATAGTTAATTGTTTCAGCCTTCTTGACCTCGCCATAGGACCAACGACGCATGTCATCGGCGCTTACCAGACGAATGCGCAGACGGTCAAAGTTGCCGACGTCGATAGTGCTGTTCGTAATCGCAGTAGGTGCGCTCATAGTTAGTTCTCCTCCCCTTCGCCGGTGGCCTCATTGGCTGCGTTCGCCTCATCGGCATCGGCGGCGAGGTTTTCATCTGCGGTCTCAGCATCAAGTTTGATATCGTCAAGATTCCAGTCGCTGCTCGCGGTGTCGGCGGCATCCGTGACGCCTTCCTCGGCGAGCGTCTCGATATCAGCAGCAAGAATCGATTCGATTTCGGTGAGGTCGGTGATGAGTTTTCCGTCCTCGTCAAAGAAGAGACGTGGACGCCCGTGTTCGATTTCTTGAACGAGTTCTTCGCTCACGGTGTCGGCGGCCTCCATGAGTTCTATCATACTGTCGTCCTCGGAAAGCACTTCAATATCAAGACCAAGCGCCTTGAGCTCGGTACGCAGAACGTTGAAGCTCTCCGGCATGCCTGGCTCGGGGATGTTTTCCCCTTTGACGATGGCACCATAAGCCTTGACGCGCCCGTTAAGGTCGTCGCTCTTGATGGTGAGCAACTCGCGCAGAAGATACGCGGCACCGTATGCGTAGAGCGCCCATACCTCCATCTCGCCAAAGCGCTGGCCGCCGAACTGGGCCTTACCGCCCAGCGGCTGCTGCGTAACGAGACTGTAGGGCCCGGTCGAGCGTGCGTGTATCTTGTCATCGACGAGGTGATGAAGTTTAAGCGTGTAGATTTGCCCGACCGTTACCGGCTCGCGGAATGGCTCGCCTGTGCGCCCGTTGTAAAGCATAATTTTACCCTCGCGCGACATCTGCGGGATGAACGCATCGAGCGCCTTCTTGCCAAAGTCTTCCTGTGCACGAAGTCTCATGTTATGGTTTGCCGCTTCGATGACATCGCCAATCTCGTCCTCATCGGCACCGTCAAAGACCGAGGTCGCAACCTGCATCATACCGTCGACCGCCTTCTTTGCCGACGTCGAGTCAAAGCCCACACCAGCAGCAAAACCGAGGTGTGTTTCAAGAAGTTGGCCGATGTTCATACGGCTCGGTACACCAAGCGGGCTCAAAATGATATCGATAGGCGTACCGTCAGCCATAAACGGCATGTCCTCAATAGGAAGCACCTTCGAGATAACGCCTTTGTTTCCGTGGCGGCCAGCGAGCTTATCGCCCTCTTGAATCTTACGTTTTTGAGCAACGTAAACACGTACCATTTCGCTCACGCCACGCTTGAGTTCGACGCCGGCGTCCCCACTGGCGACGCGGTTCACACCGATGATACGACCCGATACGCCGTGCGGCACACGCAGCGAGGTATCGCGCACATCGTGTGCTTTCTCGCCGAAGATCTGACGCAAAAGACGTTCCTCGGCGGTTTGCTCGAATGTTTCGCCCTTCGGTGTAACCTTACCAACAAGGATATCGCCAGGGTTAACCTCGGTACCGACGACAACAACACCGTCTTCGTCGAGGTGTGCGAGCATGTCATCGGAGACGTTCGGAATCTCGCGTGTAATCTCCTCCATACCAAGCTTGGTGTCGCGGCATTCGAGCTCGTACTCTTTGATGTGAATCGAAGTCAAGATATCGTCGCGTGCGAGGCGCTCGCTGACGATGATGGCGTCCTCGAAGTTGTAACCTTGCCACGGCATAAACGCTACGGTAAGGTTCTGGCCGAGCGCGAGCTCGCTGTCCTCGACCGACGGGCCGTCAGCAAGCGGCGCGCCTTCTTCAATGTGCGCACCTTCAATGACTGAGTCAACAGGGCGGTAGTTAATGCAGGTTGACTGGTTCGAGCGATCAAACTTAGGCAGCTCGTAGGTACGTAGCTTCTTACTGCTGTCTTCCTTGAGCGTGATGTGTCGCGCATCGACCTCAACGACCGTTCCTGCCTTTTCAGCGACGATGACTTCGCCCGAGTCGATAGCGACCGTGCCCTCAAGGCCGGTACCGACGAACGGTGCTGCCGGCTTCATGAGCGGGACGGCCTGACGTTGCATGTTCGCACCCATGAGCGCGCGGTTCGCGTCGTCGTGCTCAAGGAACGGGATGAGCGCAGTAACGGCTGAGACCATCTGACTCGGCGAAACGTCCATGTAGGTGACCTCGGAGGGATCTTTTTCCTCCGGCTCGCCGAACTCACCCTCGACGCCGGCACCTTTGACGCGACAGAGTACGCGCCTGTTTGTAAACTTGCCGGTTTTGGGGTCGAGCGGCTCATTCGCCTGCGCGATAATCTCTTTTTCTTCAGCATCGGCCGTCAGGTAATGCACTTCGTCAGTGACCTTGCCATTGACGACCTTGCGATATGGCGTCTCGATGAAGCCATAGCTATTGACCTGCGCATATGTCGAGAGCGAGTTAATGAGGCCGATGTTCATACCCTCAGGTGTCTCGATAGGACAGAGACGACCATAGTGGCTGGGGTGAACGTCGCGCACGTCGATCTTTGCCTCACGCGCGCTGCGAATACCGCCGCGACCGATTGCTGAAAGACGACGCTTGTGCGCAAGCCCGGCGACCGGGTTTGTCTGGTCCATGAACTGCGAGAGCTGGCTGGAGCCAAAGAACTCTTTGATGGATGCGCTGATAGGACGAATGTTGATGAGTGCCTCGGGCGAGATGTCTTCGGGCGTGGCGGTGGCCATACGCTCACTGACGGTGCGCGCCATGCGCGAAAAACCGATGCGGAACTGGTTTTGAATTAGCTCGCCGACGGTCGCAATACGGCGATTGCCGAGGTGGTCGATGTCGTCGACGCTGTAGCCCGGACGCTCCTCGTAGAGCGCGCAAAGATAGCGCAGCGTGCCGATAATATCGTCGTGCGTGAGCGTGACCTGCTCGTCAGGGAACTCAAGGCCGAGCTTCTTATTCGTCTGATAGCGGCCAACGCGCGCAAGATCGTAGCGCCCATCGCGTTCGTAGAGGTTTTCGAGCAACGCGCGTGCCGCCTCAATAGTGGGGTGCTCACCGGGACGCAGACGCTTGTAGAGTTCGAGCAGCGCCTCTTCGCGGTTGGTCGATGTGTCGCGCTCAAGCGTGTTCTTGATGACCTCGCAGTCGTCAAAAAGCGCAAGGATTTCTTTATCGGTCTCACCGATACCCATCGCACGCAAAAAGAGTGTGACCGGCACCTTACGGCTGCGGTTGACGGTCGCCTGCACACAGTCGCGTGTGTCAAATTCGAAGTTGAGCGGGGCACCACGATGTGGTTTGATCTCTGCGCTATAGAACATCTTCTTATCACGGCGCTCACCTATTGAGAAGTAGACGCCGGGGCTTCGTTGTAACAGTGAGACGACGACGCGTTCCGAACCGTTGATGACGAACGTTGCACGATCGGTCATCATGGGGAAGTCGCCGAGGTAAATCAGGTTCTTCTGCAGCTCCTCGCCGGTTTCACGGTTGACGACTGAAACGGTCGCAAGCAGCGACGCCTGATACGTCAATCCTTTGGCCTTACACTCTTCGACCGAATGCTTCGGCTCGCCAAATGTGTGCCCACTGAAGACGACATAGAAGCGCTCGTCTCGATCAGTGATAGGCGATATTTCGTTAAAGACCTCGGTCAGACCATCGGTAATGAACCACTTGAACGAGTCTTTCTGTATCGCAATAAGATTGGGGACTTGCAGGATTTCGGGGCTTTTCGCAAAACTGCGCCGCTTTTTGGCGACGCGCGTTACGAGGGGGGAACCTGTGGCAACAGTCACGAGGAATTCCTCCTTCTTGTGAGTCTCAAAGGGTCGAAGTTACGCAACATACCAGTTTATGAAAGAAAATCGTGATTTGTCAAGTGGTTTTCAGAGTTTTTTGAAGTTTTTGATTTATTAAGTTTTGTTAGGCTTACCCAGTGCATCTGCCAGCTCGATAAACTGGTCAGGGGCAAGCGTCTCAGCACGAGCGCGCGGGTCGATGCCGGTAATAGCGAGGGCCTCGTCGATACGCGCGGCCGGATAGGCTGCCAGAAGATTGTTGCGCAGCGTCTTGCGCCGATGGGCGAAGGCGATGCCGATGAGCGCTTCGGTGCACGTGTAGGCTTCGACGGATGGTGCGGGATGGATGCGTTCGAGCCGGATGACGGTCGAGTCAACGTTCGGTGGCGGCAGAAAGCATGAGCGCGCGACCTCAAAACGACCAGCCGGCTTGGCAAGCAGACGTAGTTTCGCAGTGTAGCCGCTGTAGTCTTTCGTGCCCGGTCGCGCGCTCATACGCTCGGCGACTTCACGCTGGACCATGACCGTCGCGCTCTTGAGCTGCGGCAACGTTTCGAAGGCACGCAGCGTCACCGTTGCGGCAATTTGGTACGGCAGATTCGCTACGAGCACCGTGGGCGTGCAAGCGCAGTGCGACAATTTTACGGAGCCTTTAGCGGAATTAGGAAGAGATCCACTTGCGCAGCAAGTTAGCTCGTCCGTAAGCGTAGACGAGACTGTGGCTCGTCGGAGCGATATGGAGCGGGGCGTATGTAAAATTCGTTGCCGAGCTTGTGCGCCTATGGTGCCCAGCCACTTGGCGGCGTCGGCATGAACCACCTCGACGCGAGCGGGGTCGGTTATCGCGCGGAGTGGCTCGACAAGTGCCTCGTCGTACTCGATAGCCGTCACCTGCGCGCCGGTCGTCTGCAACGCAAGCGTCAGGGTGCCAATACCCGGGCCGACCTCAAGGACCGCATCGTCGGGCTGAACCTCGGCAAGCGCGAGGATGCGCCCGATAACGTTATCGTCGATAAGAAAATGCTGGCCGAGCGATTTCTTCGTGTAAAGCCCCAGCTCTTTAAGGCGCTCACTCGTCGCCCTCGGCGAAGCAAGCGGGCTATGCACCGTGCCGCCTTGCGTCATACAGACGCCTTACCTCGTGCCGTCCCCTCGTCATAGTTCGCGCTCATCGTATTGCTGCGCCCATTGCACCGCCGCGCTCGCAAACGCATCGATGGCGTCAAGCGCCTCACGCTGCTGCAAGGGATTCGTGCCCGCGCTAAACGACCGCGACTTGAGCGCAGAGATGAACACGTGCGATTCGCTGAGCGCGAACTCGGCAATGTTCGACGCACTTTGCAGCGGCGTAATCGCCGCATCGGAGCCAAAGGGATCGCCGCCGTTGCCTACCACCAACGCCGTCGCCGGACGACGCACCGAGAACCGCGGAGTACCATCCTTAAGCCGACGCACCCAAAATATCTGGAAGCGATCGACGAAGCACTTCAGCGTTCCCGGCACCGACCCAAAGTATATCGGCGTAATCCACAGAAGTCCGGCCGCGCCATCGAGAAGAGCCAACGTGTGCGCCACCTGATCTTCGGCGACACACACGGCCGTCTCGAGGCAACAAAGACATCCGTCACATATATGCCCCTCCTGCATGAGCGCGTGGGTCTCGACGACCTGCACCTGCAACCCCTGCGCGACACAGCTCTCACGAGCCATCTGCGCGAGCTCGGCACAGTTACCCTCATCCCGTGGCGACCCCTGAACTATCACGACGTACGGTACACTCATCTTGCGCTCTCCTCGCGTGTCATCACCCGGTATAATCGTTCTATGAGTATATCGCCTATTATACCGCCTCGCGCCGTCCCTCGCATCGTCCTCATCCGAAATATTAACGATGCTGAGCTGGAGCGACTCTCGACGAAACGCAAAACACTCACGTCCGACGAGCGCGCCTTCGTCGATGCAGCCCCTTCGCACGTGCGGCAAGCGCTCCGTGTCTTGCAGCTCGATATCCGCCGCACCCACGCACGACCCGGCGATCACATCAGCGTCGCGCACACTGACGATACCCTCGCGGTGGCGCTGAGCGCTGCTCGTGTCGGTATCGACATCGAGCCGCTGTGCGAGCTCCCCCACGGGACCGACGCGTCCGACGACGGGTCGCTCTCGCTGGGCCAGCTCTTTAGCGTTGCCGAGCAAGAGACGATACGCGACGGCGACTCCTTTACGCGTGCGTGGGTACGTAAGGAAGCGTATGCCAAGTGGCTCGGCACCGGCCTGACCGACGAACTCGCCAACGGTGTGTACGAGACCGAGACTCACGTGTTTTTACACGACGACCTCTACGTCAGTGTCGCCGGGCTGGGCAGCACAGAAGCGCGTATCAAAGATAGCTACTGTAGAATAGTGCCGAAAAACGAGTAGCACGTTGCCCCGTGAGGAGCAGCCTGATTGGGCGAATAAGGTCATTCATGATGAGTATTTGATAATTGTTTGATATAATGATAAACTATTGTCAGATACCCTGAGAGGAGATTCCCATGGTTTTTGTGACAGCACGAGAGATAGCAACGAGCCCACGCGAGACCTGGGAAAAATTGGCTGCAGCCGGCGAGTTGACCATCACCAAAAATGGACAGCCAACGGCATTGATGCTCGACGTCGATGCTGACAATTATGATGACATCACACGACTCATAAAACAAACAAAAGCCAGGCTTTTGATTAACCGTGCGCGCGCCGAAGCAGCTGATCGTGGTCACCTATCGCCGGAAGAAATTGAGACAGAGATTCGGACTGCGCGGCACGAGGTTGTGCGCGAGGCCGTGTGATGCCCTCACTCGAACGCGTAGAACGTGTGGTACTCGACACCAATGTCGTCGTATCAGCGCTCTGGTCACCCGACGGAAAGCCTGCTGATATTTTGGCGATGATTCCTGCAGAGATTATCCAGCCCTTTGTCAATCACACGATTTTGGCGGAGTATCGCTGCGTCCTTATGCGTCCGCGCCTGCGTTTTTCCGGTACGATAACTCGGCAGATTCTGGCTTTGTTCGATGATCACGCCATAATGATGACCGCGCCCCCCTCTGCTATTGAGATGCCGGATCCCGATGACCGTGTATTTTACGATGTTGCCTGTGCGGCAGATGCGTGGCTCATCACCGGCAACAAACGGCATTTTCCTCAAGAGGACCATATCGTGAGCCCTGCAGAGTTTCTTGAACAGTACCGAGCGTAGCAAGGGCGAGGGCACCAACAAACGAGGGTTACTCGAAAAATCGGCGGACGCGTGCGTCCTGCATCGGCACGAGTGCCGTTGCGCGCGCTGCAAGCAGCTCGGCTTCGATCTGCGCACGGTGTAGGGCGCGTAGCTCTTCGCGTAGTTCCTCCAGTTCATCGAGTAGGCGATCGCGCTCGTTCTCAAACTCAAGAATTCGCACAACGCCGGCAAGGTTGATGCCCTCGTCTTGCGTTAACTCTTGGATAAGGCGCAGCCGCTCGATGTCGGCCTCGCTATAAAGACGTGTGTTGCCTTCGGTGCGCTGTGGCTCAACAAGCTGCTTGCGTTCGTAGATGCGCAACGTCTGCGGATGCACGCCGGCGAGCTCGGCGGCGATACCAATCATATAGACCGGTCGCTGCTTATCTCCGCGCATATGTGTCTCGCGCATCGGCGTCTCCTACCATTTCCGTAGCGTCGTCTTATCGGCTGCTGCAAAGTCCTCGAGCGCCGTCCGTTGCGCCTTCGTCAGCTTCTTAGGCACGACGACCTGCGCACGCACGAGTAAATCCCCCGAGCCTGAGCCCTTGAGCTTCGGCGCGCCCTTGCCACGCATGCGAAAGACCTTACCATCCTGTGTCCCGGCCGGTACCTTGAGCTTCGCCTTGCCACCTGCAGGCAACGGTACGGTCACCTCGGTGCCGAGCGAAGCCTCAGCGATCGAGAGCGGCATCTCAAGGACAACGTTCGCACCATCGCGTGAAAAGTGCGGGTGCTTCGTAATGTGTGTCTTCACGTACAGGTCACCGCGCGGCGCACCTTGACCGCCGGGACCGCCTTTGCCCTTGAAGCGCAGCTTGCCGCCATCGGTTGCGCCAGCCGGCACGTTGACGGTCATGTCTTTGCCTTCTGGCGTCGTCACCTTAATCTTGGTGCCGTTGAGCGCTTGGTCAAACGTAACATCGGTCTCAAGCGTATAGTCCTGCCCACGCTGCGGCCCTTGTTGGCCGCGCCCGAAGCCACCGAACCGACCGCCGGAATCGCCTGCGCCCGAAAACATTGAGCCAAAGATGTCGTTGAGATCGACGCCATCCATATCGACCTGCTGATATGAAACGCCTCCGGGCACGCCGCCTGGCCCCGGCCCACCGGCGCCGCCGAACCCGCCAAAGCCACCGAACCCGCCGGGGCCGGGCGCTCCGGCTCCGCCACGCGAACTGCCCGGTCCTGTACTGCTGGCTCCGTAGCCGGGTGGGGGCCCTTGCTCGCCGAAGTACTGACCGTACTCGTCGTACTGCTTGCGCTTGGCATCGTCGCTCAGCACCTCGTACGCTTCGTTTATGGCCTTGAACTTCTCCTCGCTGCCGCCTGCATCCGGATGATGTTTGCGCGCAAGCTGACGAAAAGCCTTCTTTATATCGCTGGCCGAGGCAGTCTTCGCCACCCCGAGCACGTCATAGTAGTTTTGAGTCGCCATTTTTTGTCTCGTATGCTGTTTCGCAGCCGACGGCTACTCGGCGGCTTGCGCGGCCGGGTCCGTTGCAGCCGGTGCCGCGTCTGGCTCCGTCGCGGGCGGCTCTGTTATGGCTGGAGTGGTCGAGACCGTCACCGCAGCCGGACGAATAAGCTTGCCAGCAAGACAGTAGCCCTTCTGGACGACCTGCATGACGGTATCGGCTTCGACCTCGTCGGTCGGCACGGCGCAGATGGCCTGTGCAAACTCGGCATCGAATGGCTGTCCCACCGGGTCGATAACTTCGACGCCTTGCGATTCGAGCCCGTCGAGAAGCTTGAGGCGAATGGCCGCAAGGCCCTGCACCATCTCGCTGTCGTCACCGGTCTCGGCAGCGTGCGCGAGCGCGTAGTCGATGTCATCGATAGCCGGGATGATGGCCTCGACCATACAGGCACCGGCGTACTTGACCTCTTCGAGGCGACGCGCTTCAAGACGCTTGCGCGTGTTCTCGAACTCGGCCTGTGCCCGCTTCGCAAGGTCCTTCCAGTGCGCGAGTTCCTCAGCTAGTTCGTGCTCGATTGCATCGGGTGCAGGGGACGGCGCAATGCCGTCCCCTTGCTCCGCAACCGTCTCTTTACTTTTACTCATCGTCGACGACCTCAAAGTCGGCATCATCAACGTCTTCGCCACCGTCTGCCTCTGCGCCGGCATCAGCGGCACCGTCAGCGTCACCCGCCGCAGCCTGTGCCTGCGCATACACTGCTTCACCGAGCTTCATCGACTTCTCTTGCAGCGCCTCAACCTTGGCCTTAATCGCCTCGGTATCGTCGCTCTCAAGCGCCTCGCGTAGGTTTGCGATTGCACTCGTGACTTCACTCTTCATCGACTCGTCGGCACCATCGCCTAGCTCAGAGAGCATTTTCTCGGTCTGATACGCGAGCGAGTCAGCGTTGTTACGAACCTCGATGGCCTCCTTGGCCGCTTTGTCGTCTTCGGCATGCGTTTCAGCATCGCTCACCATCTTGTCGACCTCGGAGTCAGAAAGCGTCGTCGAGCCGGTGATGGTAATCTTTTGCTCCTGGCCGGTGCCGCGATCCTTCGCGGTGACGTTCACGATGCCGTTCGCATCGATGTCGAACGTGACCTCGATTTGCGGCACGCCACGCGGAGCCGACGGAATCCCGCTGAGCGTAAACTGCCCAAGCGTTTTGTTGTCCTTCGCCATCTCGCGCTCGCCCTGCAGCACGTGAATCTCGACGCTCGGCTGGCCGTCGACGGCCGTCGTGTAAACCTCGGTCTTGCGCGTCGGAATCGTCGTGTTGCGCTCGATCATGCGCGTCATGATGCCGCCCATCGTCTCAACGCCGAGGCTCAGAGGCGTGACATCGAGCAACAGGATGTCGCCCTTGCCGAAGTCACCGCTGAGTACGCCACCCTGAACGGCCGCGCCAAGTGCTACGACTTCGTCCGGGTTCACGCCCATATGTGGATCCTTGCCGGTAATCTTCTTGACGGCATCTTGGACCGCCGGCATGCGCGTCGAGCCACCTACGAGGATGACCTCGTCGATGTCGCCCGCCTTGATACCTGCGTCCTTGATAGCCTTCTCAACCGGCTTTTTCGTACGGTCGAGCAGATCGCTCGTCAGCTTCTCGAAATCAGCACGCGAGAGCGTGTAGTCGAGATGCTTCGGGCCATTGCTGTCGGCCGTGATAAACGGCAGGTTGATGTGTGCACTCTGCGCCGTCGAAAGTTCCATCTTGGCGCGCTCGGCACCTTCCTTGAGACGCTGCAGTGCCATCTTGTCCTCGCGCAAATCAACGCCTTGGTCGGCCTTGAACTTGTCGGCGAGCCAGTCGATAATCTTCTGGTCCCAGTCGTCGCCACCGAGGTGGTTGTCGCCGTTGGTCGCCATAACCTCGACGACGCTGTCGCCCAGCTCAAGCACGGACACGTCGAACGTTCCGCCGCCGAGGTCGAAGATGAGCACCTTTTGCTCCTTGCCGGCCTTATCGAGTCCGTAGGCGAGTGCAGCAGCCGTCGGCTCGTTGACGATACGCTTCACGTCGAGGCCCGCAATCTTGCCGGCGTCTTTGGTCGCCTGGCGTTGCGCGTCGTTGAAGTACGCCGGTACGGTGATGACCGCCTCGGTAATCTTCTCGCCAAGGTACTTCTCAGCGTCAGCTTTCATCTTCTGAAGCGTCATCGCACTGATTTCCTCGGGCGTGTAGTTCTTGCCCTCAATCTTAATCTCAACGCGACCGTTCTTGCCGCTCACGACCTCGTAGCTCACGGTGCCGCGCTCGGACTTTACCTCATCGAACTTGCGCCCCATAAAACGCTTGACGCTTGAGATAGTCGCCATCGGGTTGGTGACGGCTTGATTCTTCGCAGGCTTGCCTACGAGACGCTCGCCATCTTTACTGAACGCGACGACCGATGGGGTCGTGCGGTCACCCTCTGCGTTGATGATAATCGTTGGCTCACCGCTTTCGATAAGCGCCATCGCAGAGTTGGTAGTTCCCAGGTCAATACCTAATACTTTACCCATAGTTGTTACGTCCTTTCGTATGTTAATGTTGCAGACACGATTTGTCATTGGACGTATTATAATACCTAACAATGGTATTGTCAAGTCTTACCATAAAAAAGTTGTTCGTAGTTGCTCGGTAGCGGCGTAGACTGTGCGACAAACCAGATGTATGACGGTCTAATCGGCAACGGACTCCCTCATTTTGCGCGGGCGCCCTGTTCGACGCGGATTCTTGAGTCGTGCGTTAATCGAAGATACGCTGACGAGATTGTCGCGCCCGGCTTTTTCGGCGGTGAGCTGTCCAGCCGCTATCATCTGGCGCACACGGCTCTGCGATACGCCGAGCCGGCTTGCCGCCTCAGTCGTCGTAACACCACTCGTTATTACCTCGTGAACAGAACGAGGATACACCGATATAGCCATCACAATATTACCGTGCGCCTTATGGCCAAATGTAGCTTCAGGAAGTGCGCGCCCATCGATTTCTTCGGATACAATCCAGAGCTCAAGCAAGTCTGCCGCCATATCTATTGCATCACGCAAATCATCACCTTGTGTGAAGAGCACCGGTATATCGGGAAATTGCACCAAGTAACCACCCTCGTGTGCTTTTTGGAATATCGCTTCGTAGGTATGCCTCATCAATATCCTCCTCGTCATACCCCTGCTTGTCGCTTAATAGCCATCCATGTTCCTTTTTTATCTCTCGATGTCTTGGCACCGGCACCTGCACTCCGGCGGCATTGCGATAAATTGTGTGTTTTCTTCCCTCGCGCCACTTCTCGAACCCCGCTTCTTCGAGAATTTTGATAATTGTGCGCCTGTCCACTTTATCTCCATCCATATATCATAACGCATACGTTAGTGTTTAGTCAAAACATGGAGCCTTATCATGCGAAAGATAGGCGTGGTATGCAAGCGTTTGGACAATACTGTCAAAAGTTGGCATGGCGGTGTTTGATTTGTGCACGAGCGCGCGGTAAAGAGTTGTCGGGCAGGTGACGAACCTCGCTCGTTATTGTCCCACCCTCTTGGTACACTGATAGGGTAAGCCAAAGAGAGGTGCTCAGATGGAAGCTATCATAGGAATTGTCGTCGCGCTTGTACTCGGAGTAACGCTCGGAGCAGTAGCCGGATGGTGGCGTATGCATACGGAAACTGAGCGGCTGCGCGAGGTGGCGGCCACCGCAGAGGTGTACAAGAGGCAGCTCGATAAACGTGAAGCAGAGCTGGAAGCTATCGGCCAACAGAGAGCTACCGAGCAAGCAAAGGAGAGTGCTGTACTCGAACGATTGGCTCCGGTATCAAAAAGCGTCGAGGACATGCAGCAAAAAATTACCGAGCTTGAGGCTCAACGACGGCAGCAACACCATCTTCTCACCGAAACGATCGGGCAACTCCAGGCGACGACCAATACACTCGCCGGCACCCTGACCAAATCGCAAGAGCGTGGCCGTTGGGGAGAGGTTCAGCTTGAGCAGATATTCGAAAGCGCCGGGCTTATCGAGACCGTTCATTTCGAGAAACAGACCACCGCTACACGCAGCACCGGAGATAACACAGGCTACATCCGTCCTGACTTTCTCCTGAAACTGCCCAACGGCCGCGTCGTCCCCATCGATGCAAAGGTACCGTTCGAGCGCTATGATCGCGCATGCGAGATTCCCCTCAACGCAAGCCGGGATGAGCTCGAACGCCGCGAGGCCTACCTGAAAGAACATGCGGCGGCGCTCAAGCAGCACGTGCAGACACTCGCGCGCAAAGAATACGGCGAATCGCTGCCCGGTGCACCTGATTTCGTGGTTGCATTCCTGCCGGCAGAAGCGCTGCTATCGGCGGCACTTGAGGCCGACCCTACCTTGATAGACTTCGCCTTCCGGCAACGCATCGCACTCGCAAGCCCGGTAACGCTCTGGTCCATCGTTAAGTCTATCGCCTATGCCTGGCAGCAGGAAGAGGTCTCCCAAAGTGCACAGGAGATTCTCGATGCGGGCAAGGAGCTTCTCAGACGTATAGCGACCGTTGCGGCACACAGCACGAAGCTCAAGGGGAACTTAGAGAAAACGGTAAAGTCGTATAATGATTTTGCGCGCAGTCTTGAGCGAAACTTGCTCACACAGGCCGATCGGTTCCAGAAGCTCGATGTGGGCAAAGAGCTTCCGATAGCTACGCAGATCGACACAGCACCTCATGCCTTTACGAAGCCCGAACTCACGGAAGAGGTCTAAATGAGAATTGGCATCTTCACCGACACCTATACTCCCGAGATTAACGGCGTAGTCACCAGCGTGCTGACGCTTGTTGAGGGGCTGCGTGCGCGCGGACATGACGTGTTCGTTTTTGCGCCGAGTAACGTCGGTGTGCCGAGCGAGCCGAACGTCTATCGCGTCGCCTCGACCGCACTGCCTGTGCTGCGAGAACGACGACTTGCTACCCCATTTTCAGCGTGGGTGTGGGAGACGGTGCGTGGGCTCGGCCTTGATGTCGTCCATACCCATACCGAGTTCGGCGTCGGCGGCTTTGGCTTTCGCGCACGCAAGCAGCTCGACATCCCGCAGGTGCACACAAGTCACACCGTCTGGGAGGAGTACACGCACTATCTGACCAGTGGTTTTTTTGACACAGAGGCACGCGGAGCCGTGCGCAGCATGACACGACGCATGCTACGACATGTTGACCACGTGATTGCTCCGACGCGCAAGACGGCCGATATGCTGGGGGCGTATGGGGTGACGGCGCCTGTCACGGTGATTCCCACGGGAGTGGATCTCACACGGTTTGCGCCGGTCGATACGACTGACAACGATGAAGTCGAGCGTCTGGGTGCACTCCGTGAACGCTACGGGCTTACCGGGTTTGAGCAGGTGCTGCTTATGATAGGTCGCATCGCGCCGGAAAAATCGGTACGCGAGCTTATCGATATGACGCTGCCGGTGCTACGAGCGCGTCGTGACACCTGTCTCCTCGTGGTGGGAGGCGGCCCGCAGCTCGACGAGCTTCAAAGGCTGACCGGTGCGAGTGATACTGCAAGTCAGGTACGCTATACCGGTGAGATTGCGTGGAGCCTCACGCCCGATATTTACCGCATCAGCGATGTGCTTATTGGCAACAGCCACACCGAGACACAGGGGCTGACATTCATTGAGGCGACTGCATCCGGTGTGCCCGTGGTGACGCGCTATAATACGTGCTTTGACGGCATCTTTGAGGATGGGGTGAATGCGACGCTCTTTACCGAGAACGCCCAGTTCATCCCTGCCGTTGAGGCCGCGCTTGACCCGATGCAGCGTCCTGCGCGTATCGAGGCCGGCCTCGAGGCTGCCCGGCGCTTAAGCAAGGAGGTTTTCGCTGAGCAGGTCGAGGACGTGTATCGTAGGCTGATAGGGGTATCGTAAGCTGTGCTTAACCGAGATAGTTAACGCCGGGGATGTCTTTGAGGTGACTGTCAAGAGTATAAAGTGGTGCGTAATATGCTCGTGCGACTGCCAGAATCATTGCATCGGCCATCGGAAGCTCGTAATCTAATGCGAGCTCAACTGCCTGAAATGAAAGCACAAAGTCAAGATCGATGATGCGCGATTTTTTCATCGCGTAACCTACCTCAATGGCATCTTTGTGACCATATTCGCGCTCAAAGTACTTGAATACCTCATAAAATACGATGGTTGGTACGAGCAGGTTTTCGGTATCTACAATGAGTGGTTCAATAGCGGCGGCATGCGGGGCCTTATCTTCCCGATATGCAATCCACCCATTAGAGTCTATGACATGTTTACCCGAATCCGTCTTAATAGGCCATCCTCTATGGTTCATAGCGGCGATGTTCATCTCTCTCCTTTCGGATTACCTCCCAACCCGGACCCCCTTTGGAGCGTCCGCGCATATCTTTAATATCAGGGATGTCGGCTGGATTGAAAAACTCAATGAAACCGGGCCGGGGCTCACACAGCTCAATCTTGTCACCCGGTTTTATCCGTAACCGTTCACGCACAAGCTTCGGGATTACCACCTGATATTTGGGGGATACTGTTAACGTTGTCATACGTTTCTCCTATCGATGACAGTTTTGTCATACCATCAGTATAGCATAGGCCCGGGCGGTGCTAGTTCGCAACCACCCGAGCCTGTGCGTTCCCTTTTTCGCCGACGTCTCCTGCCCATGTCGGGCATACGTTACGCGAAAGGAGATGAGTTCCCTTACCTGCTCTCTACGTGCCGCTTGACACGTACTCCCTGGCATAGCCGCTTCGCTTGGAAGGGTCATGCGGGTAAGTCTGGACGCACGCCACGCACATTGGTGGCAGCATTGCCCGTCACGTTCCCATTGTTGTTCACGAGAGCCGCCTGAGTGGCATTCGTGCCCGGAGACCGCAACCACTGGTCGTACCAGAGAGCGGCGGAAGGCCACATGCCACTGGTGCGTCATAACTCATTCCTACGACCACGCCGTTTTTCTGTGGCCGCACCGCTAGTGTAGCAGATGCCTCCTCTACGGCGCCTGCCTCACCCAGAGAGCGGGACGGAGGCCGCCAGTGGTAGCGGTAATCGCATTGCCATCGGGAGCGCCCCACGCACCAGAGCTGCTCAAGTAGCCCCATGAGCCGCTCACATTACCATAGGTACCCGCGAAGCCCGCCGCAGTGGCATCGTTACCACGAGAGCGGGACCACCAATTGCGGGTCGTCGTCGTGCCTGCGTGATTAGCACCGATCTGGTAGGCCCGTGGTGCTAGTACGTTCTCTTCTGTGTATGTCTGTGTCCCGATGTTAGGGAAGTAGCTCAGTATCTCTTTGCCCGACAGCGGGAAGGCGACAATGCCTTGACCGGTGCTTGGCGATGAGGTGGCACTAGTCGCCGGTCTGCTCGATGGTGTCGAGATTGCCTCAGGATAGTTTTCCGGATCTTGCATCCAGGCAATGTTTGCGGCCACATCAGCGTTCGTGGTGCCTGCGAGTGTGGTAACCGGGTCATGTCCGGTCAAGCCTTCGGTACCAAAGGTACGTGTCGAGCCCGCACCTGCATTGCTGCCGGTGAAATCAGCTTGCACCGCAAGAGACTTGAGGTTGTTGGTGCCTGAATCGAGGCCTGTTCCCGTAAGAGAGTTATACCAGCTGTCCATACCGGTCATCAGGCTTGATTTGGCGGTACCGGCCTCGGTGGTGAGCCAGAAGTTACCGTTGTCTTCTTCGTTAAATAATACGTTAGAGTATGCGGCCGTGGAGTCGATACCGTAGACATAGCGTGTTACTAACAGGTCATAGGTCACGCCATCAATCGTCTGTTCAGCGATACGGAAGAACTGTACCGGGCCAAAGTCACGCCTTGTCGGAGTGACAGGCGTAGGAATGGGAGAGTCTGGCGTCCAGTTAATGTTGTCAAGGATGGCCTTGCCTTGCGTTGACGCGGCACGCAAAGGTACGCCGTCGGTACCGCTACTGGGTACGAGGCCGTCTTTCATGGCACCCACATCATCTTGGGTGACGACTTCCATCTGGATGTCTATTGCATAGTAGAAGGCGTGTTTGAGTGGGTCAAAACCAGTAGCGGCGCTTACGCCGGTCATCAAAGGGAGCGTGTTAGTCTCTGGTCTGATAACGCTCGTATAGTAGAAAAAGCCATCATCAGCGAGTACCCACTTGTTTAAGCGCTGTGAGAGAGGAAGTGCGGTCCACTCAGCATATGTCAGGTGATCTGAGTCCCACTCCCAATACTCGCTGAAAGGCATGCCGTCAGCGCCGTGTCCTCTGGCAGGAGAAGCATTCGTGATACTCGTTGGGTCGGTAAGGCCACGAATAGACCACATGTCTGCGGTAACGTTAAACCAGGCCGTTTGGGTATCGATGAGAGTGCCGTCTACGCCCCAGGTGTTTGTATCAAGCGTAGGAGTAAGTGTCGTCTCGATAGCTTCAGGGATGGGCTCGGCAAAAGGAATACCTTCTATGATGTTGCGCCCACGGCTCCAATCTTCGGCCTGAATCCACTGCATGAATTCAGATGCTGAGATGCGTGCGATAAACGGTGAGTTGCCTGAGTTTTGTACCCATACTCTCTTTTGCCACTCGGCTGCATCAAGACGCCGGAATTCATCATGAAGTACGGCACGTGGTGTCGCGTCGTTGGCAAACTGATTGATGGCGCGCTGCATCGTACCCCACGCGAATGCACCCAGAAGGAGTAAGAGCAATGCAATGATTATGGCTATAGTGGTGTTTTGGCGCTTGCGACTGCGCGGTGCATCAGTGCCGGTAGTGGCATCAGTAGAGGGCGGCTCTACCTTAGAAAGTGGAGACCCCCCCCCCCCGCAGGGTGTGGTTATCGTTCATGTGTGCCCTCATTTCATAGAAAAACGTACCTAATTAACTAT